>MDTF01008080.1_pt1 | contig 16907 bp, 15 predicted proteins | sample 811191 | NCBI WGS metagenome assembly MDTF01 (sample SAMN05326649, study PRJNA326480) | marine metagenome | isolation source: seawater | place: Southern Ocean | collected 2011 | reverse complement strand
TCAGGGTCGCTAAAATTGTAGAAAAAGCATTAGGTAAAGAAAACACTTATGTTGCAACGGATGATAAGCAAATAAAAGATTTGGTTGAACAATATGGGTATAATGCGGTGATGACATCAAAGAATTGCTTAACGGGTACAGATCGAGTTTATGATTTTTCTCATAAAATCGAAGCGGATATTTACGTGAATATTCAAGGGGACGAGCCTTTATTAGACTTTAAGGAGATCAATAAGTTCGTCAAGATTAAAAAAGACAATTTTAATTATGTTATTAACGGTATGTGCAGTCTTACTGAGCATGAAGACCCTGGAAACCCCAACATTCCTAAAGTAGTCGTAAACAAGGAGAACGTTCTTGTGTATATGTCAAGATTGCCTATCCCAGGTACTAAAGATTTGATTATAAGTGATAAGATTAATTACAAAAAGCAAGTTTGTATATATGCCTTGAATCGCTTCGAATTAGAGGCATTTGGCAAGCAAAAGAGCAAATCTTATATTGAAGAATTTGAGGATATAGAAGTTTTAAGATTTTTTGATTTAAATATTCCAATTAAGATGATTGAGACTAAGGAAAGTTCACTTGCCATTGATGTGATTGAAGATGTAAGTAAAGTAGAAGATATTTTATTTAAAAGAGAGGGTAAATTGTGAAAAATATTTTATGGGATTTTGATGGAGTTATTTTATCTTCTAATCACACAAGAGATTGGGGGTTTAGAGAAATATTTAAAACACACAAAAGAGAAAATGTTGACAAATTATTGGAATATCATAATTTGAATGGCGGATTGTCAAGATATGTAAAGATTAGATATTTTTATGAAGAAATTTTAAAGAGAGAAATAACTCAAAGTCAAGTCCTAAAATACGCCAATTGCTTCTCTATTTTGATGAGGAAAGAATTGGTTGATTCAGCTAATTTGATTCAAGACTCATTAAGTTTTATCAAGGAAAATTATGAAGATTATAATTTTCATATTGTTTCCGGTTCAGATCAACAGGAATTAAAGTTTCTATGTGATCAATTAGGTATAAGCAAGTATTTCTTATCAATCCACGGTTCACCAACTCCCAAAAATACTTTAGTTAATAATCTTTTAGACAAAGAGTCTTACATTAAAGTAGATACATGTTTAATAGGTGATTCAATTAATGATAGAGAAGCGGCTAATATTAATGGTATCCAATTTATAGGATACAATAATGTAGCACTCAATAAGGGATTATATATCAATTTGTTTTCGGATAATAATATTTTTAAATAGAGTTGATGAAAAAAAAATATTTAATTACTGGTGCTGCCGGGTTTATTGGATTTCATTTATCTAAACGTCTCCTAGAAGAAGGATATGATGTTGTTGGACTTGATAATATTAATGATTATTACTCTGTTGATTTGAAATATGAACGTCTAGAGGCATTGGGCATCTCTCGTCATGAAGCCGAAACTGAAGAGTTACCATGTAAGTCGAATATATACCCAAGTTTTTCTTTTTATCGCATTGACCTGGCAAATGCCAAAGCATTAAAACAATTATTTTCAATGGTTAAGTTTGACAAAGTTTGTCATCTAGCTGCACAGGCTGGTGTCCGATATAGTATAGAAAACCCGTCTGTTTACATTCAAAGTAACATTGTAGGTTTTGCGAACCTCATAGAAGAGGTTCGACACGCGAAAATAGATCATTTTGTTTATGCGAGTAGCTCTAGTGTATATGGAGAGTCTAAAAGTGTACCATTCACTACTGAACAACAAGTAGATTATCCAGTCAGTTTATATGCGGCAACGAAAAAAGCTAATGAGCTAATGGCACATACTTATTCTCACCTTTATGGATTTGCAACCACAGGTCTTCGCTTTTTTACAGTTTATGGTCCATTGGGTAGACCAGATATGGCGTATTATTTATTTACTAAAGCGATTTTAAGTGATGAAGTTATCAAAGTTTTCAATAAAGGAGATATGCATCGAGATTTTACATACATCGATGATATAGTGGAAGGGGTATTCCGTGTTCTAGAGAAATCAGTGACTAAGCGAAGTCTCTATAAAGTATATAATATAGGTAATAATTGCTCCGAGAAATTGGGATATTTCATAGAGACTCTCGAGAGGCATTTAGGTAAAAAAGCGAAGAAAAGCTTCTTACCGATGCAACCTGGTGATGTTACTCAAACATATGCAGATGTTAAAGAACTTATCAGTGACTATGGATATGCACCAACTACCTCAATAGAAGATGGTCTAGAAAAATTTGTTAAATGGTATTTAGATTACAATAAAGATTTAAAATTATAAATGATTAATGAAATGGAATTATTAAACACGAATCTGAGTGTAGTTAAAAACGTATCTAATTATACAATAAAAGATAATGCGTTATTAGAATTTGATGCAATTTTAACTAGTCTCAAAGTTAATAAGAATGCGTTCGTTTTAATGTTTATTGACGAGTTCTTTAAGTTAGGTGCTTTAGAAATCAACATAACTAGAAATCATTTTATTCAATTTGTTGACACAAATAAAGAACCATCTACAGATGGCATAGATCTACTACTTTCTCAATTAAAAGGTATTGGAGTTAAACCAGATGTAATTGTTGGAATTGGTGGTGGTATCACAATGGATACTGCCAAGGCAATTTCCAATTTGTATACCAATGAAGGGAATGCCGAAGACTATCAAGGTTGGGATTTGGTTAAAAAGCCTGGAATATTCAAGGTAGCAATACCTACTATTTTAGGAACAGGCGCTGAAGCTACTCGTACATGCGTGATGACTAATTATAGAACAGGATTGAAATTAGGAATGAATAGTGATCATACAGTTTTTGATGCTATTATTTACGATAACACCCTAAGTAAAACTGTAGATAGAAATCAGTACTTCTATACTGGTATGGATGCTTATATTCACAGTTTTGAAGCTTTATCTGGAAACTACAGAAATATTGTCGGGGATTCGTTTTCAGAAAAATCTATTGATTTATGTCGAAAAACTTTTTCATCCGAAAATATGATGTCAGATGAAAACAGAAGTTTTCTAATGATCGCTTCTTATTTGGGTGGTTGCGCTATAGCTACAAGTTATGTAGGAATAGTTCATCCACTGTCTGCAGGACTTTCTGTAGTATTTGGAACACATCATTGCATAGCTAATTGTATTGTTATGCGAGCAATGGAAGAATTTTACCCTATATATTATAAAGAGTTTTGGAGTTTTGTTGAAATTAACGAAATTTCAATTCCACAGGATATTTGCAAAAATTCTGACGATCAAGAATTTGAAAAATTGTATCATGCTTCGATAATTCATGAAAAACCGCTAACCAATGCACTAGGAGCTGATTTTAAATCTATATTGACTAAACAAAAAGTAAAAGAACTCTTTTTAAAAATGTAAAGTATGCCAGGATTTGAACTTATAGGAAAAGAAGAACAAAATGAAATAAATGATCTTTTTGATAAATCAGGAATTTTGTTTCGTCACGGTTTTGATAACCTAAGAAACGGAGTTTATAAAGTAAGAGAATTTGAAAAAAATTTCTCAAAATATATGTCTGCGAATGATGCTCTTGCATTAACAAGTGGTACTGCAGCGTTAAAAGTTGCACTGGAAGCATTAGGCATAACAAGTGGCGATGAGGTCATAACATCAGCCTTTACTTTTGTTGCTACTGTTGAAGCAATTGTTGAAACTAGAGCGGTTCCAGTTATTGCCAACATTGATAAAACTTTAAATATTAGTGTTACTGATATTGAAAGCAAAATCACTTCAAAGACTAAAGCGATTATTATTATTCATATGCTAGGTGTCGCAACGGATATGGATGGAATTATGGAGCTCGCCAATAAACATAGTTTAAAAGTTATTGAAGATACAGCTTGGGGTTGCGGAGGAGAATACAAAGGCAAGAAACTTGGTACCATTGGAGATGTAGGATGCTATAGCTTTGATTTTGCGAAGACTATTACTACTGGTGAAGGAGGAATGATTATTGCGAGAGATCATGATGTTTTAGAAAGAGCCAAAGCCTTTCATGATCATGGGCATGAAAATAATCCAAAGTTACCGAGATGGGAGGACTCAAGAACCTCTAGTGGATTTAACTTTAGGATGAGTGAAATGCAGGGTGCAGTTGGATTGGCACAATTAAGAAAGCTTGATTTTATTATTGAAAAGCAAATTGAAAATAAAAACAAAATTATTAGTGCTCTTTCTGAAATAAAAGATCCCTTATTTGAATTTAGACAAAAACCTAAAAATTCGAAGGACACCTCGGATGCATTAATTGTTATTACTGAAAGTAATCAAAAAGCTAGACAAGTAAGAGATTGTTTATTATCCAAAGGTCTTGGCACTAAAATTTTACCAGAAGCAATAACTTGGCATTTTGCAGGAGATTGGAATCACATTCCACAAATCAAAAAAGAGTCTTTGAATAACATTGATGAATCTCGAGAATTGTTATCAAGATGTGTTGCGCTTCCAATTGGAGTAAACATGTCAATAGATTTGGAAGAATTAAAAAAATGTTTTCAATAAAACAACTATGATAGAAGTCACTGTAATTATCCCATTATACAATGCTGAAAAATATATTGGACGTTGTTTAAGATCAATATTATCCCAATCATTAGTTAGAAATTCATATGAAATAATAGTTATTAATGATGGGAGTAATGATAACTCTTTAAAAATGATAGATGTTTTTAAAAGTGAAATTACTCTAATTAATTCTCCAAAAAACGAGGGCTTACCAGCTTCATTAAATAAGGGTATATTAAAAGCTAAGTCTAAGTATATAGTAAGGCTTGATGCAGACGATTATGTCCATGTAGACTATTTAAACATACTATTATTAGCAATGAACTCTAATCATAGCATTGATTCGTTTTGCTGTGATTATGTTTTAGTCGATGATAACGAAAAAATAATAGATTTCAAAAATGCGATTACAGATCCTATTGGATGTGGTATTATGTTTAGAATGGAACACCTGATATCTATTGGATTGTATGATACTGGCATGAGATTAAATGAAGAAAAAGAGTTAATGTTACGTTTTTTTAAAAAATATAATATAGAGAGAATTCCTATTCCATTGTATAGGTACAGAAAACATGAAACTAATATAACCTTAAATAAAAATCAAATGGAAAAGTATAACTCTGTTTTAAAAAGTAAAGCAAATGAAAATTCTTAAGAAAATACATTTTATAGAAGTGAGGATGTTATTAAAAAGTTATTTAAACAAAAGTATAAAGATGTAAAATTCAAATCAGAAGACCTTTTATTAGCATTTATTGACGACAAAGATTCATTCAAAGCCATAACAAGTAGGTTAATGTTAAATATTCCCTTTGGACGAATATTTTATAGAATCTTTATTTCAAAATTTATTGAGTGTAAAAAGTAGTAATATTTTAATAAATAGATGATTTTATATTGTTGTAATGATAGTGGCCCTGCTAATTATATTTCTCATATAATTTTAAATACTACTATAGATTATGTATGCATTTGTTCAGATATTTCCGAAAATCAATTTAAAAATAATGGAATTACAGTATTTAAAAAGGATACATCAATTGATTATTCTAAAATTAAATTAATTGTAACGGGCACATGTTTGGGCGATGGAATTGATAAATATTTCATTACAAAAGGAAAGGATATTGGAATTAAAACTATTTCAATTATAGAGCATTGGTCTTTATATAAGGAAAGATTTAGATTAAATGAAAACTATATTTATCCCGATTATATTTTTGTTAATGATGAAATCGCTTTTAGAGAAGCTTTAGAGAGTAACGTTCCACAAAATAAACTTATTATTGCAGGAAATCCATACTTAAATAATTTGTCTAAATCAAAGTTAGTTCCTGCTAAAAATTACTTATGGAAAAATAATAATAATTTAAAAAGTAATATAATTATTACTTTTATTTCTGAATCATTTAAAGAGGATTTCGCTGAAAATAATCAGCAAGGATTTGATGAATATGAGGTTATCAATATGATTATGAAATTAGGCAGGAAGATGAAATTTCAATTATTAATAAGAAAACATCCCTCTGAACCCAATGAAAAATACAATGAATTAATAAGTGAAAATATTAAAATAGACCAAAACTCAAGTTTTGATTCAATTGTCCATAATTCAAGCTACATAATCGGCATGGGCTCTATGTTCTTAATTGAAGCATCAATGTTTAGATCCGATATAATAAGTTTAAGACCTAATGAAAAAGTTGAATTTATTGGTAACAAGACAGGAATTACAAATAAAATAACTAACGTTTCAGAATTAGATGGGTTTATTAAAAATAATTCTGTCAAGAAATTTGATAATAAGTGCAAAAATTTTTACTTAGACAAAACACCAGAAATAATTAATAAATTATATTTTAATTAAAAATGAAAATTGTTGCATCAATTCAAGCAAGATTAGGTTCTTCTAGATTACCAGGGAAAGTCCTTAAAATTATTAATGGAAAACCAATGTTATATTGGCACATTAATAGAATTAAAAAGTCAAGATTAATTGATGATATAATTGTAGCCACAACGAACAATGTATTAGACGATGAAATTATAGAATTCTGTAAGGAATATAATTTTAACTACTTTAGAGGAAGTGAAAATGATGTTTTAGAAAGAGTTACGTCCCTTGTTAAAGAGCATAAAGCCGATATTCACGTAGAATTTTTTGGTGATTCTCCTTTATCAGATCCGCATTTAGTTGATGAATTTTTAGGATATTTTTTAAAGAACATAGAAGATATTGATTTTCTTTCTAATTCTCTTAAAACAACCTATCCACCTGGTCAAGAAGTTATTGTCTATAAAGGTGATACTTTAGTAAAAGCAAATGATCTTGTTGATATTAACGACCCCTTGAGAGAGCATGTAAGTTTACATATATATCAAAAACCCGAATTATTTAAGATTCAAAACGTTCAGGCGCCTGAGCATTATAATTATCCTGACATCTTTCTAGAAGTTGATACTGAACTTGATTTTAAATTAATAGAAATAATATTTAATCATTTTCATAAGCAAAATCAATCTCATTTTTCATTAGCGCAAATATTGGATTTTTTAAATCAAAATAGCGAATTAAAAAATATAAACAATAGTGTTGAAAGAAGATGGAAGCAATATCGCGATGATGAATAATTATACCGCATTAGTTATAGGTTGTGGCAAAATTGCGGGGATTTACGATGACCCATTTGATGCTTCTGTCTACTCGCATGCAAAGGGTTATAATTCAAGTAAATTATTTGAGAAAATCTATTATTGTGATATTGATATAGACAAAGCGAAAAAAATAGCTTCCATATACGGTTCAGAGTTTTACGGTGATGATATGTTACAAATGACCACTATTTTCCGGCCTGATGTAATTTCAATATGTACAGATACTCAACATCACTTTGACAATGTAATGTCAATTTTAAATCTCAATTATTTACCTAAGCTTATTTTTTTAGAGAAGCCAGTATGTGACAATGCGGAGCAACTCAAACTACTTATTAAGTTGAGTAATGATAAAGGTGTTAAAATAATCGTGAATCATTCTAGGAGATTTGATCCTAAAATGATGCGATTAAGAAACTTGATTGCGGAAAATTTTTTCGGAGCACCAGTGAAAATTAATGTTAATTACTATGGCGGTTGGAAGAATAACGGAACTCACGTTATTGATACTATTTCTTATTTATTTAATAGAGAGTTGGATTATGTTAAACGAGGTAATATTGAAAACTCAAGACATTTGAATGATCCAACCATCGATTTTCATCTAAGGTTTAAGAATAGTATAGTTGATATTTATATTAACGGTTTTAGTGAAGAGGTTTATCAGATTTTTGAATTTGAATTTAGATTTGATAAATCAAGGTTAAGAATTGAAGATTTTGGTAGTAGACTGATTTACGAAAAAATGCTAACCAATCATATGCAAGAAAAAGTGCTGGAAATAGGCAATATTAACGTAGAAATGAGTTTACTGTCTCCGATGGAAAATGCTATGAATATAATTGGTGAATATTTGAACGGCAACGTTGATCGTATTAATGGTCTAACTATTAATGATATTTCGAAAACCATGAATTTTGTGTGGCAAAATGAAAAGTGAATTGAAAATTCTATTGCTCATGAATGATAATTCATATGCAGGAAGATAATATAGTTTTATCTGACTTTGAGTTAGTTTATGTCTCTGAAAATCTGGAATTAATTTGCAACTTTACTAAAAATTATAAAAACTAAATAAATGGAAAATAAAATACTACACGATATATTTATATATGGTAAATTGATAGATTTAATTGTAATTGATGAAAACTTAATTAAAAATTCAAATTATTATAGTTGGTTTAATAACTCTGAGACAACTAAATATATGCAGCAGCACTATTTTCCTAATACAATAGAAAATCAGTTAGATTTTTATAGCAAAAATGTAAGAAACAGTAAAAATAAAGTTCAGTTAGGCATACTTCACAAAAAAACTCAAAGCTTTATTGGTATAATTTCTTTATCAAATATTGATTTGTTAAATAGGTCAGCAGAAATTTCAGGTATAATTGGTGAGGCTAGGTATAAAAACTTTACTAACTTTTTAGAAGCTTCTAAATTAATTATTATACATGGTTTTGAATCATTGAATCTAAATAGAATTTATGGAGGAACAATTGTTAAGGAAGTTGATCTAATGTTTTGCAAGATGCTTGGGTTTAAAAATGAAGGGATTTCTAGAAACGCAGTTTTTAAAAATAATTTGTATTGTGACATATATAAGCACGCAATTTTGAAAGATGACTATACAGATAAAATTAGCATATTTAAAAAATCAGTTTTATGAGAAATATTGATTCCATTGAAATCGGCGAAAAAGCTGAATTAGTTCACCTTATTAGTTCCGAGGATGTTCATAAATTTGTTGAATTGACAGGCGATGATAACAAATTGCATGTTGATAAAGAATATGCTAAATCAACATCATACAGAAAGCCCGTAGTTCATGGAATGCTGGGTGCATCGTTTATATCTACAATTATTGGCACTAAATTACCTGGAGATGGTGCTTTATGGTTTTCACAAAGTTTGGATTTTATACTTCCCGCAAGAATTGGTGATACTATTACTGTAGTTGCTGAAGTTCTGAAAAAAGATCTAAGGAATAATACGATTGAACTTTCAACAAAAATTTACAATCAAAACAAGCAAATTATTACTTCAGGCTTTTCAAAAGTTAAATTAATTAAACAAACTAAACCAAAAAAAATAATCGATATTTCTGTTAACGAGCAAAAAGTTGCTTTAGTGATAGGGGCTACCGGCGGTATTGGAAAAGCAACCTGTTTGAAACTTGCAAAAGATGATTTTGACATTATAATTCATTACAATAGTAATTTAGAACAAGCTGAGGATATAAAATCTCAAGTAATGAAAATTGGTAAAAATGCTATGATAGTTAAAGCAAATATTATTTTAAAAAGTGATGTTTGTGAAATGTTTTCAAGAATTAAAAGAAAATTTAATAACATAACAGCTTTAGTAAATTGTTCAACATCTAGATTTACAAATATTAAATTTTCGGAGTTGGAATACAGAGATATGATGAGTCAAATTAATATTAATTTAGAAGGTAATTTCAATCTTATTAAATCTATTTTACCAATCATGAAATCGCAAAATTATGGAAAGATCATAAATATAACCACTCAATATATAGAATCTCCAAAACCCCAATTAACACATTACATTTCAGCAAAGTCTGCGTTACATGGTTTTTCAAAATCATTAGCTATTGAACTAGCACCTTTTGGAATTCGGGTGAATTTAGTATCTCCTGGCATGACAAATACTGATTTAATTGCTGATCTTCCAGAAAAGACTAAACTTTTAAGTGCAGTGCAAACTCCTCTTAAAAAAATTGCTGAACCAAATGATATCGCATCTGCGATAAGTTTTTTGGCCTCATCAAATTCTGACTATTTAACTGGAGAAACAATTAGGGTTAACGGAGGGCAAATAATGCTTTAAATGGAAAATTTAAAATACCACGAAATTATTAATTTAAACAATAAATTAATAAAGACTAAAGACAATAGTTCAACTAATATTGTTGTCTTATCTAATATTATTATTAATCAGTTAAAAGAAATTCTAGAATATTCATTGAATTCGTCTGGTTTAAACTGCATTGTTGAAGTTGGAAATTATGACAATATTGTTCAAGACAGTTCAAATAAAAATAATGATGTTGTTATTTTATTTTGGGAGATTTGCAATTTAATTGACGGATTCCACTATGAAATTGAATCTTTCGATGATAAAAAGTTTGAAGAGATTTTACTTAATACTAAATTAGAAATTGATTTAGTATTAAGTAATCTTAAAAATACACCTTTAGTAATATTCAATAAATTTAGCGCAAAACCATTTGCAAGTAATTATATACATTCCTCAAGATTAGATTCTTTTACAAATCAATTAAATGATTATTTAATTACGAAAATCAGTAAAAACATAATATTATTCGAACCTGATAATATTATAATTAATTTAGGATTGGCCAAGACTATCGATTTTAGAAATTATCATACTTCAAAGGCTCTATATAAGATTGATTTTTTTAAAAATTATGTCACTCTATTAAAGCCATTCATTTCTTCATTTAAAGGCAAATATAAAAAAGCTGTAATATTTGATTGTGATAATACACTATGGGGTGGAATTCTTGGGGAAGATGGATTTGATAATATTAAAATGTCTAAGCAGGATAAAGTTGGTTCTATATTTCATGAAGTTCAAAAAATGGCAGTTGTTTTAAATAAAAGAGGCGTTTTAATAGGTCTATGCAGTAAGAATAATGAAGAAGATGTACAATATGTTTTGGATAACCATAAAGACATGTTTATCTCCGATGAAAATATTTCTATAAAAAAAATTAATTGGAAGGATAAAGCATCAAACCTAAAAGAAATATCAGAAGAATTAAATATCGGTTTAGATAGTCTAGTTTTTATTGATGATTCTTCTTTTGAAGTGAATTTGATTAGAGACATTTATCCTCAAATTGATGTAATTCAAGTTCCCCAAAAACTTTATAATTATCCAAATATTTTAAGAACAAAAATATCCAAGTTTTATAGTCCCTCATTAACTAAGGAGGATATAAAAAGAGTAAAAATGTACAAGGATCAAGTTATTAGAAATAATTCAAAAAAAACTTTTACAAATATTGAAGAATACTTAGATTCATTAGATATTCAAATTGAAATTTACGAAAATAATATTTCTCACATTCCTAGAATATCGCAATTAACTCAAAAAACAAATCAATTTAATTTAACTACTAAAAGATACTCTGAAGTGGAAATTAATGATTTTATTAAATCAAACCATTTGATTTATTCATTATCAGTTTCGGACAAATTTGGAGACAATGGAATTACAGGGATTTGTGTTGTACTAATTGATAAACTAAATAGAAAAGCTACAATAGATACATTTTTACTTAGTTGTAGAATTATAGGTAGAAACATTGAAAAATCATTCATGAATATAATTATAAATGAATTGAAAAACAATAAAATCATTGATTTAACAGCCAGCTATATAAAGACTCTCAAGAATTCTCAGGTTGAAAAATTTTATTCGAATTTAGGATTTACACTAAAAATGAAAAATGAAAATATTACTACCTATGAACTAAATATTGAAAAATATATTACTAAAGACACAAAAAATATCAAAATAATAAACCATGGATAATAAAATTAAATTAATAATGTCATCAGTTTTTAAGGTTTCGATTGAAAGTATTGATGATGATTCTAGCCCAGATTCACTAGATTACTGGGACTCACTAGGTCATATGGTGTTAATATCTGCTATTGAAGATGAATTTGATATCGAATTAGATGAAAGTGAAATTATAGAAATGATGAATTTTAAATTAATTAAATTGATAATTAAAGAAAAATTCAATGATTAATACAGAAAATAAAATCTTAGCTATTAATGGTGGTATTCCAGTAAGAACCAAAAAATGGTTAGATAATTTTACAGTAGGAGAAGAAGAAAAATTAGCATTATCTAGAGTAATTGATAGTGGGTACTTATCACTTTTTGAAGGATCGCATACACCGGACCCTCCTTTTTCATTTAAGGGTGGACCAGAAGTTCAAAAGCTTGAAGAATTATGGTGTGAATATTATGGTTCCAAATATTCTGTTTCTGTAAACAGTGCAACCTCAGGTTTATACATGGCAATTGCAGCCTTGGGGATTGGATTCGGTGACGAAGTAATAGTATCTCCGTATACAATGACCGCTTGTGCCTTAGCTCCTTTAATTTATGGTGCGATACCGGTATTTGCTGATGTTGAATTGAATACGGGGAGTCTTGATCCTAAATCTATTGAAAAAGTAATATCGACTCGAACTAAAGCTATTATTGTGGTTCATCAATTTGGCATTCCGGCTGATATGGATCAAATCATGAAGATTGCCGATAAATATAATATTAAAGTAATTGAAGATTGTGCTCAAGCTCATGGAGCTATTTACGGTGGAAAGCATGTTGGTACTATTGGTGATATTGGTGTTTTTAGTTTAAACGTTAATAAAACTATTCAAACTGGAGAAGGCGGTATATGTACAACAAATAATGAAGATTTGGCTTATAGACTTCAATTAGTTAGAAATCATGGTGAAGCAGTAGTTGGTCCAGCTGGATATGAAAACATCACGAACATAGCCGGCTTTAACTATAGGCTTACAGAGTTGCAAGCCGCTATAGCGGTCGAACAATTAAAAAAATTGGATATATATAACCGAGAAAGATTAGAACTAGTACATATGTTATATGATGGGTTAGCAAAGTTTGATTTCTTAAAGCCACTATGTAATAGATCGATTTGCACTAACAACTGCCCTTGCGAAACAAAAGCCAACACAAAAGCAACGTTTTATGTTTTCCCCATTAGATTTATTCCGGATATAGCAGGAACGGATAGAGATACTTTCACCAATGCTTGGAACGCTGAAGGGATAAATTTCTTTCAAGGATACGTGAAACCATTATATTACCAACCCTTGTACCAAAACAAGCATTTATACAAACATGGATATCCTTTTACAGCTCCTCAAAATAAACATAGTAATATGGATTATTCAATCGGACTTTGTCCAAATGCTGAGAAATTGCATTTTGAGCAAATGTTGATTAATGAGCATATAAGACTTCCACATAGTAAGGAAGACATAAATGACATTATTAGGGCTGTAAATAAGATTGTTAAGTAGCTTATGGATAAACCTAATGTGATTAAAGAATTACATAAAATATATGGCATTAATAATTTTGTGAATCAAGAAATTATTGATGACTTATATGAAAATTTTGAAGTTTTAAACTGTAATTCTCAGCACAATATAAATATTATATCAATTTTCTTTCATGAGATAGTTGTTTTTCTGACCTCATGGGTCATTATTAAAAATAGCGATACCAAGTATTTAAATGACGCGGAATTACCATTTGTTTCATCATCTTTTATTGAGCAAAAAGCTCCAAGGTTTTCCTTTTCGAATTCTCCTGAAATTAAATGGAGTAAAAAATTCAAAATCCTCTCATTAATATCAAAATTAGTACCGTTTAAAAAGAATATTTCCATATCAAATAATGTCCCATCTTTCTTTTTAAATAAGTTAAAATTTATTTTTATATTTAATTACAGGCTAATTCTGCCCAGTACATCCAAAATTTATTTTCAAGACTCCGAGCGTCAAATAGAATTTTTGAAAAGCACAATAAATAATGTTTCCAATAAATATAATTTATCGCTAAATGAATATAAAATTGAAGCTTTTATTTCTTATGTGCGTCAATTCATAATTGCGAGAGATATAACTTGTGAGGAGGGATTAATAACAGGGACTAATCTAAATATTAATAGTAGAATTTTATCGGCTAATCGCATTGTAAATAGTAAAAAAGTTATAGCTTCAGATCACTCTTTGTTGGGACTGAAAATTGTTAACGAACCTTTTTGTGAGTATGGTGAATTTGCATTTATTACTGATTATTTTGATAATAGAAAATCGGTTATTGAGGATAAAAATATTAGATTTACACCAAATATTCATATACATAATAATTCCATTAATCTAAGGGAAATTCCTAAAAATATTGATCGTAATAAGAAGAAGTTGAAGTATATATACATACCAACTTCCTTCGCAGGAAATTACTTATATGGTCCATATCGTAATTTTGAGGACAAGCTCTACAGTAAATGGCAGCTATATATGCTTAATTTCTATTCTGATTTAGATATAACAGTTAAAGCTCATCCCAAAAGCAAAGGAGATATCAAATATGCTGATACGCTTAATGTTATTTATGGAAGTGTAGAAGAAGAATTAAAAAACTATGATGTAATCATACTCGACTATATTTCATCTGCTTTTGCAACTTCTATGTTAAGTAGTCTTCCTGTAGTATATTTCGATTTAAGCATAAGAGATATAAATCGTTCAGCATCTAGTGATATAAAAGAGTCATGTTATTACTATAAGATAAATCTAGATAAGGACCTACCAATTCAGCTAAAATTGGCTCATGATGATTTTGCTAAATTTAGTGATTTGAAATCCGCAAATTTTAACAAAAAATACTTATTAAATAAAAAATCGATTACTGTCAAAAAGGTTTTGAAAATTCTAAATGAAAAATAAAATATATAAAGAAATAGCAAGTTTACTTTCGGTTTCAATTTTTGATAAGGGGCTAGTTCTTATAAAAGGATATTTTCTACTATATTATCTGAATCCAGCTGAATATGGCTTGATTAATATAATTAACCAGGTAAAGAATTTGGCAAAATACAGTGACCTAGGATTTAATAGTGTCGTTGAAAGAGATTATAGTTTCTATATTAATATAAATCCTAATGAGGCAAGGAGAATTAGGAATTTAGGTTATACTTTGGAATTAGGACTATCTTTGATTTTTTTTGTTGCTTTATTTCTTATTTCATTTAAATACTGTGACAATGAAACAGTTTTTATTGGTATTATCTTTGCAGCGATTGCTTTTTTGTTTCAAAAGATAATCAATATCTATAAAACTGACTTTAAGATTTCTATCCGGTTTTTGACGTTCTCTAAAATAAATTTGATTCAATCGATCGTATTGAATATTTCTATAATATTCGGAGTTATTTACTTTGGAATATACGCGCCATTAATTGTTCCTGCTTTTGCGCTATTTTTTGTTACATTATATCTGTACAAGAGTTATAATTTAAACTATAAATTTTATTTCAATTACAAAAAGTTTAAGAGGATCATAGGAACGTCAATTAAGATAGGGGGTCTAACAGTTTTAACAGGAATTGGCATTTATCTGGAGCGTTTTTATATACTGGAGAAGTACAATTTAGAAGCTGTTGGATTTTTTGGTGTAGTTTTTTTTATCATAACTACGTTTCAAATGGTAGTTTATGATATTGCTAGACCTTATATGCCACGATCCAGAGAGGCCATTGGAAACGGAGATTTCGGTTACTTAAAAACGTCAGTGTTAAGGCCGACGCTTATTTCTATACCATGTTTATCAGCCATAATAATTTTATCATATTACATCTTCCCGATTTTAATTGATTGCTTTTTAGCAAAGTACTCTCTAAGTATTTCTATTTTAATCTCGATGTTACCGATGATCTATTATGTAGGGGTGTCTTCTTTTTCAGGCTATATCTTATATTCAAAAGGAATTGATGATTTTGTCTCAATTTACATGGCAATGGCTTCATATATCATGGTTATGGGTATATGTTTTTTTATTATTGAAGACGAAGTGATTTCTTTCGAATTAATAGGCTTATCATTTTCTATTAGTATGTTTTTCAAGTCCTTTATAACATTGTTTGGATCGCTGAAATTATTTTTTGGTAAGTTTATGGCGTTTTGGTATTCTTTTTTAATAAATATTCTACCATTTATAATTATGTCACTTCTAAGTGATGAGTTTTTATCAAACGTATTGTTTTTATTTTATAATATTAAGTAAGTATATTTTTTAAAATGGTGGAAATATTAGTTAATAAACAGATTAAAGTGAAACCACAAGTTTTAAACAATGCTGACTTTATTTATTGTATGAATGGGGTTTATTTGGATGATAAAAGAGTTGTTAATAATAATCTAAGATTACAAGGGCTTGCTGAGAATTTAGTAGAGGAATATAAAACGTTGATTATAGATTCATATGTTCCGGAATTCAATGCTCTTTTTAAATCGAATAAGTATTTTCTTTTGAGTGCAATGGGAAGCTTTAGATCAGAACTTAGTGATGGGTTTAATAATTTTTGTAACCTGCATTTAATTAAAGAATTAATTAAAGAATTAAAAGTTGAACGAATAGTATTTAACGGTTTTACTCGTAGTGAAGTTATAGCCTTTAATCATTTTGATTGGTCTTCAGAAATTGAAATTGCAAGTACAAATAACGCCGAAAATATCAGCTATTCGATTGTTCTGCGTAATATGTTTTATTATTGTAATGTATTTATTTTCGTACTTTTGTTAAAATTCTACAAGCCAAAAAAGCTTAAGCGGAGTATTGAGGACGTAGTTGCTGTTTTCCCTCCTAATCATTTTGATAAAAGCAATTCGCAGCATGCAATTTATGACTTGAGAAAGAAAGCTCTATTCGCTTTGATAATTACAGATGGTGCTTATAGCCCGGTTAAAATCAAATCGCTTGTAACTAATTATAAAAAAATAAGTAGGTTAAATAATGTTTTTATTAACGACCATTCAATTACTTTAACTTCAATTGGCTCATCTTTTATTAAATCATTTGAGATAAAT
>MDTF01005004.1_pt1 | contig 16926 bp, 17 predicted proteins | sample 811191 | NCBI WGS metagenome assembly MDTF01 (sample SAMN05326649, study PRJNA326480) | marine metagenome | isolation source: seawater | place: Southern Ocean | collected 2011 | reverse complement strand
AAGGGCTTGACTTCCGAGTTCGGAATGGGATCGGGTATTACCCCTTCGCAATAATCACCGGCGAGAGTGTTATACCTATTTAAAAAATATTGTAAACAATGAAATATGCTATTTTTTTAGTTTTTTTTTGAAGCTTTCTACATATTTTTTAAGGTCTGTTTTACCAAAAACTTTATAAACTTTGTTGGATAAGTTCATATTTGTAAGGGCTGAAGCGTATCGCTCCCCATCTCTAGGTGGTAATAGTTTAATTTTTGAACCAAATAATTTTGCAACCTCTAAAATAGTGTAATCTTTCTTACTTGAAATACTATAGTGACGACATTTGCTTTGTTTCCATGCATCAAAACAAACTTTAACTGTGTCATTTATATGAGTAAATTTTCTAGATTGAGTTCCTGGTTTTACAACTGGCAAGGATTTTTTTTTTTTATATGCTTCTTCAAATAATCCTATTACAGTCGCCATTTTACCTTTTGAAATTTGATTTGGCCCATACACATTATAAAAATATATTATTTCATATTTCATTTTAAACCAACTTTTTAAATTTTCCAAAAGCTCTAAATTAATAGATTTTGTAAACGCGTATGGTGATAAATCCTTATCTCTTCCCTTGTTGCCTAAACTTGCTGATGTTGCAGAGTATATTAATTTAATCTTATTATTTAAACAAAAGTTAAAAACAGCATGCGATCCAACAGTATTTGAGTCTATACATTTACCCATATTTAAGAAGCTCTGATATATTCTAGAAAACTCACCAAAATGAAAAATTGCATTAATTTTTTTTTTTTTAGAATTTAATATTTGTGAAATATTTTTTGTGTTTCCATTAATATATTTTATCTTTTTACTTTTAAGGTGGTTTTTTTTTGAACCAGAAGAATAATTATCAATACTTAGAATTTTATAGTTTGAATTTTTTAATAAAAAAGAAATAAGATTTGTACCAACAAAGCCTGCACCTCCTGTAACTATTATAATATTTTTCATTTTGTTATATATTTTTTTTTAAATAAGATTGATAAGTTTGTAGAATTTGAGCTCTTAAATTATGATTTGCTATCCATCCATATTTGCTAGCTAAAGAAATATCAAGAATTTTTCTAGGTGTTCCATTGGGTTTAGAATAATCATATTTAATTGTGATTTTTTTATTAGGAGCAATTATACTCAAAAATAATTCTGCAAATTTTTTTATTGAGTGATCTTTTCCAGTACCAATATTTATTATTGAGTGTTTAGTCTTTTTTTTCATAAAATAAATACATGCCTTGGCTAACTCATCTACATATATCAACTCTCTTTTAGCTTTTCCATTTCCCCACAAGATTATATGATTTTTTTTTTTAATCTTGGCTTCATGAATTTTTCTAATTAAAGATGGTACAAAATGTGAATTTAATGGGTGGTAATTATCATTGGGACCAAATGTATTCGTTGGCATCAAACATTTATAGTTAGTTTTATATTGCTCATTGTAACTTTGGCACATTTTTAAGCCAGAAATTTTTGCAACAGCATAAGCATCATTGGTTTTTTCTAATTTACCATCAAGTAAATACTCTTCTTTAATTGGCTGTTTACAATCTTTTGGATAAACACAGCTTGAGCCTAAAAAAATTAAATTTTTTACTCCACATAAATATGCTGAATGAATTAAATTTGTTTGAATCATCAGATTTTCATAAATATATTGCCCTTTATATTTATTATTTGAGTATATTCCACCCACCTTTGCTGCTGCTATAATAATAAAGTCAGGTTTTTTTTTTTTTATAAATTTTAAAACATTTCTTTGATTTGTAAGGTCTAACTGATCTCTTGTAGCTGTAATAATTTTTTTAAAATTTTTTTTTTTTAATTCTTTAACTATTGCACTTCCAACTAATCCCTTATGTCCTGCAACATAAATTTTAGATTTATGATTCACGATTATTTAAAATTTTCAATTCAGAAACCACCATATCTCTCACTAATTCTTGAATATTAATTTTTGCTTTCCAGTTTAATTCTTTTTTAGCCTTATTAGAATTACCAAGCAAAGAATCAACTTCTAATGGTCTAAAATATTCTTTGTCACAAGCAATTATGCATTTACCATCTAATGTAAAACACTTTGATTTGATGCCCTTACCTTTCCATATAAATTTTATCTTAAGTTCTTTTAAAACAAGGTTTACAAACTGTTTTACTGAATACTGTTTTCCAGTTGCTATGACATAATCTTTAGGATATTTTTCTTGTAACATTTTCCACATTGCTTCAACATAGTCTTTAGCATGCCCCCAATCACGTTTAGCCTCTAGATTGCCTAAATATAATTTATCTTGTAAACCATTTTTAATTTTACACAAAGCTATTACAATTTTTCTGGTCACAAAAGTTTCACCTCGTCTTGGACTCTCATGATTGAATAGTATTCCATTACATGCAAAAATATTATAAGCTTCTCTATAGTTTACTGTTATCCAGTGTGCATATACTTTAGCTACACCGTATGGGCTTCTTGGGTAAAAAGGTGTATTTTCATCTTGTGGAGTTTCTTTAACTTTTCCAAACATTTCAGAAGTACCGGCTTGATAAAACCTTGTTATTTTTTCAAAACCATGAAACTTAATTGCTTCTAAAATTCTTAAAGCACCTATTGCATCAGCGTTTGCAGTATATTCGGGCACCTCAAAGGAAACTGACACATGTGATTGTGCTGCAAGGTTATACACTTCTGTTGGCTTAATTTTTTTTATTAATGATGAAACAGATATTGCATCAGTAACATCACCATAATGTAGAAAAAGGTTACGTTTATTTTCGAATGGGTCTTGATAAAGGTGGTCTATCCTTCCAGTATTAAAAGATGACGACCTTCTTTTTATGCCATGAACAAGATAGCCCTTCTTTATTAAAAATTCTGCAAGATAAGATCCATCTTGTCCAGTAATACCAAAAATTAGAGCTATTTTTTTTTTCATTTATTTATTTCTAAAAAAAGACTTACTTATTATTCTACAATATTTTTTCAAAGTATTTAAGTTAATTATAACATTAATAGTTTTTAATAATTTTTTATTATTTAGATAAAAGGATTCATTATTAAATTTTTTAGGTATATTTATAGTTTTAAATATGTTTTTATTATAAAAATTAAGGTCCATTATCAGATCATTTAAATATACCCTTTCACCTAATGAAACATTAAATGTTCCTACTGCATCCTTATTAATTAGTTTATAAACAATTTCACTAAATTTATTGATTGGTAAAAAATCTTTGTAAATATTCAAGTTATTAAATATATAATTTTTTTTTATGTTTATAAAAAAATGATCAATGAAAGTAGGATGAATTTTATTTTTTCTATTAACTTTTTTATCTAGACCAATTAAATTAGATACTCTAAGAATTAAAACTCTTTTTTGTAATATTTTTTTTATTATACTTTCAGTAATTAATTTGTTAATTGAATAATTACAATTAGGTTTAAGTTTAGAGTTTTCTTTTATATTATTCCCGGGTCTATAAACTTTACGTGTACTAAGAAAAATTAATTTACATTTATGATCTTTGATTCTTTTAGCTATTTCTATATCAAAATCATTTTTTTTTGAATATTTTGAATAAACATAGCGCTTATTTGATGCACAATTAACAATATAAGAAAAATTAGTTAAGTTTTTTTTATCTATCAATAAAAATTCTGAATAATTAATCTTTTTAACATTAAATTTTTTTTTGAATACTGGATATAAATTGTTTCCAATAAAACTATTAACTCCAATTATTAATATTCTTTTTTTCATTTTATGAATAAATTGACCAAACGTGTTAAATAATAATCAAAGTTTTTTTTATAAAAAATATCATTTTTTAATAAAAAAAATTTAGTAAAACGGTGTGCTTGTAAACGTCTTTTCCACCAGTTTAATGAGCAATAACTAAAATTAGATGATATATTATTTTTTGTTTGTCGATAATAAGTTAAATTTTTATTTAGCACAAAAAAATTATTTTTGATGTAGTTTAAATATAGAGCGATTCTAAAATCCATCCAAATATCTGGAAATAAAAAAAAATTAATACTATTAATCATTTCTTTAAAATCTTTTCTTCTTATCGATATGCAACTTTGTGGAGGAATATATGGCCAAAAATTTTTAACAAATTTTTTCTTGTCTTTTTTATATGATAATTTTTCATTATATTTTAAAATTGGTAAATCAAATATTGATATTAATTTTTTATCTTTTGTAAATATCTCTATAATTTTTTTTATCTTGTCCTTGTGAAAAAAATCATCACTATCTAAAAAAAAAATTATATCACCTGTACTTTTGCCAAAGGCTCTTTGATAAGCATTTATTTGATTATACGATCCAACTTTTGTTTTTTTTTTATTTTTTATAATTTTTATATTTTTTATATTTTTTAATTTATTTACATATTTAATAGAATTATCAGATGAAGAATCGTCATGAAATATTATTTCGATATTTTGGTAAGTTTGATTTTTTATTGAACCAATACATTCTTCTATATATTTTTGATTATTATAATTTGCAATTAAAACTGATACTTTTAAATTTTTCAATCTAACAACTCATTTTTTGAATATATGTACTCAAAGGTTCTTCTAAATGGCATTTTAGCTTTATAAACTTGTTTGAAATTATTTTTTTTTAATAAATTATTAATATCTGAAAATGTATATTCCTTTTTGATCATATCATTATAATGATGTTCAAATAAAATAGTCTTTACAAATTTAATTTTTTCTCCTAATCCTTTTAAAATTTCATACTCATGACCCTCAGTATCAATTTTAAGAAAACTTACTGATTCAATGGCATTTTCTTCTATATAGTTATTTAATGTTTTGGTTTTTACTTTGAAAGTTTCAAATACTTTTTCTTTTTTTGAAAAATTTAAAAATCTAAACTTAGTTCTATAGTACTTGGAATTTTCATTTATGTTACTTAGTGTAGATGATGAACTTTCATCAAATTGTTTAAATAACATCTCTTTATTTCCAGCTCCTAAGCAAATATTTTCAGTAATTATTTGAGTATTTTTAAACTTTTTTTCATAGTTTATTTTATTTTTCTCTAAGTTTTTAAAGTTTATATGGCTTGCTTCAAACGAAATGATTCTCTCTATTAAAAAATTTTTTAAAAATAATTCTATAGTCTCACCTTTGTGTCCTCCCACATCAAAGAGTGTATCTAATTTATTTAGGCCTTTTTTTTTTAAAAAGATAATCATCTTTCTTTGATAAAAGTAATCAAAGAATTTTATTATAATTATCGTTAAACTTTTTATCATTAATATTTAAATATTATTTTATTATATTTTTTAGTTATTTTTTCCTCATTTATTTGACAATCATTTTTTAATTTTTCGCAATCTTTATAACTCACTATATATTTATTCATTTGTTTTTGAATGCGAAAATGGTCAGAGTTTAATGAATAAAAACTATCTTTAATTGGTTTGTAATTATAAAAATTTACCTCTTTTAAAATCCTACTAAAATTTCTTAAATTGAATGTTGATATTGATATAATGATTAATATAAAAACATACTTAGTATATTTTTTAAAGTCTATATTATTTGAATTAAGTCTAAGACAGACTGGTATAAAAAATAATAGTGCTATAATACAATAGCCACCATACCTTAATGCGGGATGGTTATAAAACCATTCAATTCCCAAAATAGCTATTATAAGATACGTTAAGATTGTAAAATTTTTTACTTTAATTATTTTTTTTTTAAAAAATTCTTCTTTAAAAAAAGTTACCACAATTGCAATCAATACAACTAATCCTAAAATAAAGTCCAAAACTTTATTAAAAAAATAAATATCAATCCAATTACTAACCCAATAAAATCCTTTTATATATTCCTCTGGGTTAGTAACTCTAAAATTTGGTGCAGCACCTCCCTTTGACCATAACTCGTACCAATTATTCATTTTTTGCACTTCTATTGCAGGAATGCTCCAACTCAAACTATCAAAGCATGTCATGCTTATTGGGTATATTATGCAACCTGTATTAACAAAATAAGAAAATAAAACGAACAACAATAAAGTTAAAAATAAAGCACAGTACTTATTAAAAATTAAGAAAGATATTATTTGAACATAAGACTTTGTTCTGGACTTCATTAAAAAAATTATTGGTATAATAAACACTATGTAGAGTATATAAAATGCTTTTAGAGATATTATAATTCCTCCCAATAAATAAATATTTAATAAATGTATGCTTTTAATTTTTTTTAAATTTGCTAATGCTAATAATTCAATTACTAACAAAAATATTAATATTTGTGCAGATCTATCTGTTCCATGCTCTCCAATTCTATAAAAAAAAATATTTATAAAAATTAGAGTTAGTAAACTTAAATAATTTAGATAATTTATTTTATGCTTTTGATTTTTAAAGTGATCAAAATAATTATTAATTTTTTTTAATAAAATAATATTTGCAAATCCCATAATATAAATTGCTGTAAAATTAAATAAGTAAAACTTTGCAGAAGGCAAATAAAATAATGAATTTAAGTAAAATATTGATGATGGTGTTCTAAATCCATGATTAAATTGACCAATGCCAAAATAAAAACTTTGCTGTGTTAAATAGTATGTATATGGAAAATGATAATATGGAAAATCATCATGATTTTTATGAACTAATATGGAAGCTGACATTAAAAAAAAAACAATTAAGACTAAAAAGATTTCTTTTTTATTCATTAAATAATTTTTTAAAATTTTTGTGTAAAATAATAGAACGCCAAGAAGAATAATAAGCAAATTGTGTAATTCAGAATGAGCTATGAAAAGATTGCTAAAATATGAATAAATTAAAAGTATATATAGTCCAAATAATCCCGCATAACCAAAATTATTATTTACTAATTTTTTTGCTATTATATTTAGAAAAAAGTAACCATAACCTAATATAGATAAAAGAATTAATAGATAATAAAAAAATAATATTGCTAAATTTTGCATTGTGAGATGTATTTGAGATATTTTATATACTAAAATATAAGATTATTTTATTATTTTATTAATATTTTTAATACCATTATTCTTAAAATTTGATAAATACTAACTTTTTAATTATAATATTTTATATTACATAGATGAATAGTTTTTTCTTATACTTTACCTTTCAAGCATGAATAACCTAACCTTAATAATTCCAGCTAAAAATGAGTCAGAATGTTTATCTATTGTGTTAGATGAATTAAGAAAATATGACTATAAGATTGATATTGTTTTGCACCCTAGTGATACTAAAACAATTGAGTCAATAAAAAATTATGACATAAATATTATTTATCAAAAAAACAAGGGATATGGTGATGCCATTATTGAAGGTATTAATAATTGTAACACTGAATACTTTTGTATTTTCAATGCAGACGGTTCTTTTAATCCTTCAGAATTAAAAGAAATGCATCACACAATACAACTTAAAAAATTTGATTTCTTATTTGCATCTAGATATCAAGCAAACTCTGGGAGTGAAGATGATAATTTAATAACCTCAATTGGTAATTTTTTATTTACTTTTGTTGGTAATGTTTTTTTTAAACTCAATATAACAGATATTTTATACACTTATGTGATTGGTAGGGTTGATAGTGTAAAAAAATTAAATTTGTCTCAGAAAGATTTTAGTTTTTGTGTGGAACTACCTATAAAGGCAAAAAAGCTTAATATGCAAATGATGTCTGTTTCCTCTTACGAGAGAAAGAGAATTGCTGGTTTAAAAAAAGTTAATGCATTTAAAGATGGGATGTTAATATTAATACATATGGTTAAGCTATTTTTTTTGAAATCTTGATAAAATAAAATATACACTCAAAAAGGTAACTAAATTTATAAATATTATTATCAATAAAATTTTAGTATTATTAAAATACATTATTGCAAAAAAAGCAGAGAAAATAAGATAAATATTAATAACAAACCCTGTAAGAGTATTAATAAATAAATTTTTTTTTGAACGAAACTTATTTTTAATAAATGTGTACAAAAGATGATGCAAATGACTACTGTCAGCTTTTGAAAGTTTGTTGTTGGTGGTCAGTCTTCTTATAATAGAAAATAAATTTTCAATTGCAGGATACCACAATATACAGGCTACAAAATAAGGTGAAATAGATAAATAATTTTCATAAGCAAAATTAATAAAAATTACACCAATTAAAAAACTTAAAGTATAAACTCCAGAATCTCCTAAGAAAGATTTTCCAAAAAAATTAAATATATATATAACTGATAATAATATTAATAGGGTTTCTATATACTTGTAATCTAAAATTAATGTATTTTTATCAGAAATATAATAAATTGATAAAAGACATATTATAAAATTACCAACAACTAACGTATTCGCTCCATCTAGAAAATTGAAGCCATTCACTAAAACCAATAAACAAATCAATAAAAATAGGATATTTGCAATTTTATAATTTAAGATCTCATTAAAAATTTGAAAGGATAATGATTTTATAGAAAGGTCACTTATTAATATAAAAGATAAAATAAATATTGTTTGTAGAATTATTCTCACTTTAGGTGAGGAGATATAGTTAATGTCAGACATCAAACCTAAAAAATATAAACTTAATAAAAAAAATAATAAAATATAGTTTTGGCTTGGGTCTATAAAAGGATAAATGATAATAAACACAAATCCTCCTGCTAGAGGAGTTTTTATGTCAGTAAAAATTTTTTTTTTATGCTCAGATGTGTTAATACGATCTATCAAAAAATTGTACTTTAGAAAAATAATATTTATCAGGAAATGAATAGACGTATAAATTAAAAATTTTATCATTTATGAAATTTTTGTAAAAAACTTTTTTGAATAAAATTAAATGAAAGCACAAGTGTAAAAAAGAGAGATTTAATTAAATTAAAATTTTGAAACTTCGAATAAAGAGTAAATGCATCCTTAATTTTTTGAAAAGTATAATAAATTGAAAAATTACTTTTTCTCCAACTTACGAGAGGTTTTTCTATTCCAAAAAAATTATATTTCTTTGAGAGTCTAAGCCAAACTATAAAGTCTTCTTTTGTTTTAATATTTGGGAATATAAGTTTAGATTTTAGTTTAGAACAGATCATTACCGTTGAAAGTCCTACATCACATGAATGAATAAGGTCTTTATATCTTAATATTTTTTTAATTTTCGTCATACCTAATAAGGTTCCTTTTTTATTTACAATTTTATAGTTCGTGTGAGAAATATGACATTTATTTTTCTTCATAAAATTTAGTTGTATTAATAGCTTATTTTTATTCCAAATATCATCTGCATCTATAAAACAAATATACCTCCCTTTAGATTTTAAAATTCCTTTATTTCTTGATTTTGATACACCAATATTTTTTTTATTTATTATGAGCTTTATTTTTGGGTTTTTTTTTATTAATCCTTTAATATAGGCTAAATCATTTTTGTTATGATCATCATAAATTATTAGCAACTCAAATTTTTGATATGTTTGAAATACTATTGATCTAATTGTTTGATTAATAAAACTTCTTTTTTTGTAATAAGGTAAAATTATACTAATAAGATCCATAAATTTAATTATCTTGAAATAAATTTTTACAATTGATTCATACTATTTTCATATTAAACAAGCTTGTTAAAAAAATTATATCTTGTTTTAATATTATTTATTTATATTAATTAATATCATATGTTTAATAAATTAAAAGTTACATCCAAATCTATTCGTATAAGTTTTAAATGAAAAAAAGTGTTATATTTTTTATGCCAGAAATTGGTGGTGGTGGTGTTGAAAAAAACCTATTTTTGGTTTCAAAACATTTAGCTTCAAAAATCGAAAATACCTACTTAATCACAGCATCAAAAAATTATAAAAATTATTTTCAAAAAAAAATAAAGATAATTCTTCCAAAGAGTAGTTTTTGGAATACAAAAACTAGGAAAATAAAATATCTAATCTGTATTTATTTATTGATTAAAAAAATCATCTTTAATAAAAATTTTGTTATCTTCGCATTTCAAGCAAATTTATATTGTATATTAATTGCCAAAATATTTCGAGTTAAGATTATTGTAAGATCAAATTCATCACCTGAAGGCTGGTCAAAAAATATTTTTAAAAATTTAATTTTTAAAATTTTATTAAAAAAAGCTGACGCCATAATAGTGAATAGTCTAGATTTTAAAAAACAACTTTACCATAAATTTAGTGTGAATTCAGAGTGCATATACAATCCTGTAAATACCATTGAGATAATTAATTCTTCACAAAAAAAGATTAAAAATATAGATTTTAAAAATAAAAATAAAGAACATATTAAGATAATAAATGTTGGAAGATTTGTAGATCAAAAAGACCAAATCACCTTATTAAAAAGTCTGAATCTTTTAAAAAAACAACTAAATTTTCAAGCAATATTATTAGGGCAGGGAATTTTGTACTCTGACATGAGAAAGTATATTAAAAAAAATAAATTAGAAAAAATAATAAAACTAAGAAAATTTGAAAAGAACCCTTACCCTCTCATCCAACAGTCAGATCTATTCATATTAACATCAAAATTTGAAGGCTTACCTAACGTTTTATTGGAGGCTGTTGTACTAAAAAAGCCAATAATTTCTTCAGAATGTCCTACAGGACCAAGAGAGATTTTAGACTCCGGTAAAGGTGGTCATTTATTTAAAATTGGTGATTACAAAGCACTATCTAAAATTATCTTAAAATATAATACTGACAAAAAGTCTTTTAAAATTAAAAGTCAATTTGCGTTTAACCGACTTTCTAGATTTGATTTTGATAAAAATATGAATAAATACTATTTGTTAATTAATAGTTACTTATAAACTAAAATTAACTTGAAGTTAAAAAAATTAAAATAGTGATGAATGTTTTAGATACCAATCAATTGTATTTTTCACCCCAATTTTATAGTTTGTGAAATTAAATCTTTTAATTTTGTTAAATATTTTCGCATTATCTCCATATGTTTTATAAACATCTGCTGAATGAAGTGGTTTTTTTAAAATTTTTGTTTTAATTTTATAGCTGTTAATAACATTTAATATTTTTGTTATCTTTAATGGTTTAGATGAGCAAATATTAAAAATTTCATATTTTGATTTATTTTTTAATTTATATAAATTTATTACTAAACTTATAGCATCCTTAATATAAGTGAAGTCTCTATAGTGATTTCCATAATTAAATAATTCAAAAGGTTTTTTCAGCTTTGCAGCTTTTAAATATTTTAAGATTAGCATATCGGGTCTACCCCACTCTCCATAGATAGAAAAGAATCTTAATCCTATAATTTGAGTATCCATAATTTTACTATATGCCCTTGCCTGATCTTCATTAGCTAATTTAGAAAGTGAGTAAATATTCAAGGGGTATAAAATTGAATTTTCTTTTTTCGGAAACGGTTTAACATCACCATAAACTGAAGATGAAGAGGCAAAAATTAGCTTCTTAACTTTATATTTTTTAACTAAGTTTAAAATATTATCAAAACCAATTATATTTGAACTGCAGTAACTTTCGGGATTTTCATAAGAATATCTGACACCCGCTTGAGCGGCAAAATTAAATACTCCATAATATTTCTTTCTAGAAAAAACTTTTTCTAATCTATTTTTATTTGATATATCCACTCTTAAAAATTGAAAGTTATTAAATTTTTTAAGAAAGTTGAGCCTACTTTTTTTTAAGTCTAAGGAATAATAATCATTTAAATTATCTATGCCAGTAATTAAGTTTTGTTTATCTTTTAAAAGTTCTTTACATAAAGAAAAGCCAATAAAACCTGCTACACCAGTAATTAAAATATTTTTTTTCATATGTGGAAATTAAACTAATAATTAAAGTAAAACATTAATAAAATAATTTTTTATAATAAACTCTAAATTTAATCTAATAAAGAAAATAATTTAATTATCTAAAATATAAGTAAATTTTTCGTAAAATATTTTTCAATGAAGATTTTCTATCATTCAATTTATGGTTTATCTTTAATTTTCTATTATTTAATTTAGTAATTTTAGCAGCACCTGTTCCTATGAAGGAAAATTCTAAATGGAAATTTGTATGATTTGAATTTAAAATTTCTAATAAGATTTGAAATGTTTCATGATTATTTACTTCTAGAGAAAAATTATTTTTTTCTCTACTACTTAAATATGGAAGCATGGATGTATCATCTATAACGAATAAACCATTAACTTTTAGTTTATCATAATAATGATAAAACATTTTTTTTACATGCTCTGCCTTGTGTATTGTGTCTAAATATATTACGTCGAATCTTTTTGGAATATTTTTATTAATAAATCTAAAATTATCGTCTCTAGATTTAATAAATTTCCATTTTTTTGATTTAAAATGGTAGCTATAATCAATCACATCAACCGAATATAATTTGCCATTTTTTTTTTCACATTCTTTTAAGAATATTGAAGTTGATAAAGCATGAACACTCACACCAAATTCTAAAATAACTGGTTTTTTAAATCGTTTGAAATCATTTTTAAAAATATTAATAAATTTTCTTTCGTGTCTGGCTATATATTTTTTCATTTAATTTTTAGAAATTACATTAAAAGATTAAGTAAATTAACAAATTATATTTTTGGAATATTATAATTATAATAAATATTTATAAAAACAAGTATTTTAGTATCTTTAATTTTATTATACTTTAAATTCTGATGAAAAATTGACTAGTTAACTAATGCAAATTTTTACCCATAATATTGAGAAACTGTAAAATGAAATATAAAATTTATTATATATCAGAATTAAATTTAACAAGTAAATCTGCATATTCAATACACGTAATGAAAATGTGTGAAGCAATAAAAAAGATAGGCTATAAAATTAATTTATTTACAATACACAATAAAAAAACTCCCAATACTCTTAAATTTTATAATATAAAAAATACATTTCGAATAATCTCAATTTTCAAAAAAAAAACTAATTTAAATTTTTTTTTAAGGGTAATTTTTTCTTTAAAGATTATCAATAAAACTAAGCATGAGAAATGTATTTATCTATCCAGAAGTATTATCTTTGCACTAATAGCAGCATTCTTAAATAAAAAAATAATATTAGAACTCCATCATGAAATCACTGGATTCTCAAATTTTTTATATAATTTTTTAAAATTAATAAAAAAGATAGATAGTTTAAATTATATTTTTCTAAATAAGCGATTAAATCTTTTATACAAAGTAAATAAAGAAAAATTTATTGTTTTAGATGACTCTGTTTGTATAAAAGATTTTTTAATTAAAAAAAATAAAAAAAAAAAATCCACATGTGTTTATCTTGGTAGCTTTTTTAAAGGCAAGGGCATAATACAAATTTTACGTCTAGCAAAACAAAACCCAAACATCAATTTTCATATATATGGTGATAAACAATATCTACACAATCAAATAATTCTTAAAAATGTTAAATTTTTTGAACATATTCAATATAAAAATGTACCCCATGTCCTATCTCAATATGATGTTGCACTAATGCCATATCAAAAAAAAATAAAAGGCAGATCATCTGTTTCAATTGAAAAATACATGTCACCACTAAAAATGTTTGATTACATGGCAGCTAAAATGATCATCTTAGCTTCAAATTTAAGAATTTATAAACATATTTTAAAAGATAACTACAACTGCAAACTTATAAAAGTGAATGATGATAAAGCATGGAGTGTGCAGCTAAATAATATTTTTAAAAATATAAATAAATACAATTATTTAAAAAAAAACGCATTTTATACAGCCAAGAAATATACCTGGGAAAAACGAGCAAAATTTGTATTCAATAAATTCAAATTTATAAACAACTAACAGCTTTGCAATCTTTTAATTTTTTTAAATGATTTTGTGTTAGCTAAAAATTTAGCCACGGAAATTTTTTTTATTAATTATTCTTGGATAAGGTATGTGTGTAATAAAATTTCCATGATTTTTAAAAAAAAAATTTTCTTTTTTTAGAATTTCTTTTTTAAAATTCCATGCTCCTAAAAAAACATATAAATTTTTATCTTTTCTTAATTTTTTATATCTTAATACTTTAATCTTAGTACCAGGTAGTAATTTACCAATTTTACCTTTCGTTGTATCAATAAAATTACTGAAATATTTTTCTTTCAAATTACAATAATTAACAACTGTTACTGCTTTAGCCGTTGCTCCGTACCCAATAATTGTTTTTCCTTTTAATTTTAATTCATTAAATTTTTTAACAAGTTTTTTTTTAGATTCTAATGTTCGGTGAGCAAATTTTTGATATGTGGAAAATTTTTCAAGTCCTGCTTTTTTTTCGGCTTTAATTTGGTTTGCAACCCTTTTTTTTATTATTAGATTTTTATTTATTTTTTTTTTGATAAAATAACGTATTGAACCACCATGTACTTCTATATTTTCCAAATCGAAAATTTCTAATCCATGCTTATCTAAAACATTGCGAAAAGCAATTGCTGATAGAACGTAAATATGTTCATTATAGAATTGATCATAAGAATTATTTTTAATACATTTCAAAAATGAAGGATCCTCAATAATAATAATTCCATTATCAGAAATAAGTTTTTTTAAATTTGAAACTACGTTATTTAAATTCGAAATATGAGTAATTGTGTTGGCAGAAAAAATTAAATCAAAGGTTTTATATTTTTTTTTTAAAATCTTGACAAGTTTAATGTCAAAATATTTTATAAATGTTGTGTACCCTTTTTTAATAATTTCATTTGCTACCTCTGTGCATGGTTCTATACAAACAATTTTTTTTTTATCAAAATTAGATGCGAATGTTCCATCATTACTTCCAATTTCTAGAATATTTTTAAAATAAAATTTTTTATTTAATTTCGTTGATAATTCATGAAACAATTTCTTAACCATTAATGATTTTCCAGATCTATATGGATATGAACTATTAAACATCATCTTAGATTTTAAATGTTTCGTAATAGATACAAGTTTTGTCTTAGAGTCGAAACTTACTGCGAGTTTATATCTATTTGATTTATTAAATCTAAACCTGAAGTCATTTGCTAGAGGCTGCAACCCTAAGTCTAGAAAATTTTTTTTCATTGCTTTATATGGCTTTCAAGTGATTTATTTAGTGATTTTAATTTATAGTAAATTTTTTCAAAAAGTTCTAGTAAAACTTCACAGTTTATTATTCAACTATGATTAAATGTAACTTTTACTAATGAATTTTTGATATTTTTTTTATTTTTTTTAATATAATCATTTGACTGTAAAACTTCATATTTAAATTTATTACCTAGTTTTTGAATTACTTTATTGCACCCAAATTTTTTAATTATTTCATGATCTCCATAATAATCATCAAAAATAACAATACTTTTCTTATTTAATATTTTTTTTATATACTTCCAGTCAGATTGAATTGTGCTTAAAGAGTGGCCACCATCTATAAAAACAAAATCAATTTTTTTTTTAAGTTTTGAAAACTTCTTTAAGGTATTTTTAGTATCTCCTTGAATTAATTTTATTTTTGCATTTTTAAAATCTGTAGATAATTTTTTTTTTATATTCAATTTGGACTCAGGTTCTTTACTTAGCTCTGTAGCGATTTTTGATTTTTTCATTTTCTCGAATAAATCAAAACCATAATATTGGATAACTCGATTAAAACTACTGGCTAAAAAAATCATTTCATGTGCTCTTTTCCCTTTATAAACACCAACCTCTAAAATATTTTTAGGTTTGCACTTAATTATTTCATTATAAATATGTCTATATCTAGAATATTTTGAAAAAAAATATTTACTCCAAATATAAATAAATTTTAAATTCAAATATTTCATAAAATGTTATCTAATTGTTTTTCTATTAATCTTTTACTATCTTTAAATAAATTACTTAAAATCTTTGTTCTTTTATCAAATAAATCTTTATCATCAAAAAGTTGAGTCAGTTTATTTTTTAGATCATCTGCATTTGTATAAGTATAATAATTTTCATATTTACCAAAAATTCTATGCGAATCTGATTGTTTTAACTGCATCAAATAACCCCCATTTTCAATGATATCAATAGATCGAGGGTATAGACTTAAAGAACCAGAAATAGAACCAAAGTCTAAACATATATTGCCTCTATATAATTCTTTAATTTTATTTTTATCTTCTATGCTCCTTATATTGTCTTGGAAATAGTTGCTCCAGTCATTGCCAATTAATAAAAATTTTTCTTTAAAGCTACTCATAATTTGGTTAACTATTAATAATCTCAAGTTTAATTTAAGGTCTCTATAAATAAGAAAATTTTTCAAATGATCATGGTTAGTAAATTCATTACTTTCCCAAAAAATTTTTTCATCAAAAAAAAGAAAGTTTTTTTTAATAAGTGAGTTATATTTTTTCCATATTTCATTTGATAATTCTGGTCTCTTAGGTATGCAACTTGATAAATTAATAATCTTTAAATTTTTTTTTCTAGAAGTTTTTTTTTTTTATTATTGGAAACAGCTGAAAAATTTTATCGTGTTCGTGAAATATATTTTTCATATTTACATAGTTATTATTAAGTTTTTTAAATTCATCGGGTATTTTATGAATTGTGCCTGTTAGCCAAAAATTAAAGCCTTTCTTTTGATCTACCAATATTTCTGAATCTATGGAAATAATTTTAAAAAATTTAAAATGTTTTAAAATGAGACCTAAATAATAAAAAATACCTGAAAAGCTAATCATCATATACTTCCCAAAAAATTGTGTATTACAAAAATTATTTAAATTGTTTCTTCTGTATTTAGACCTACATAGTAATAATATTATTTTCATTATAATTAGATCTACTTTAAAGATCCTTCCAATATATATTTCAATATACGAAAAGCTTGTTTT
>MDTF01016318.1_pt1 | contig 16929 bp, 17 predicted proteins | sample 811191 | NCBI WGS metagenome assembly MDTF01 (sample SAMN05326649, study PRJNA326480) | marine metagenome | isolation source: seawater | place: Southern Ocean | collected 2011 | reverse complement strand
ACGTTGATAGGCTGGATGTGGAAGCGCAGTAATGCGTGTAGCTGACCAGTACTAATAGCTCAATTGGCTTGATTTATGCACTGAAAAAAATTTTATAGTGATTCTAAAGATAATGATATGTTATTTTATAACCCCAGCCTAAACAGTTGGGGTTTTTTTTGATTTTTAGTTAATATAAACATATATCATAATAAATTAAGAAAATTTTAATGCAGAATTTTTTAGTTGATTAAATAATTAATTTTAAACTAAAAAATCAAAGCTATATTATGCAAATTTATAGAGACTATCTCAATATTTTAGTTGGAATAGGAATAAAAAAAGATGATGTTCTATATTTGGCATCAGACTTACTCAAGACAATAATATTATTCAATAAGAAGAAGAGAAAATTTGATTTTGACATATTTATTAATACTTTAATTTTTTGTTTGGGAAACAACGGAACACTTATTGTCCCAACTTTTAATTGGGATTTTTGTGTAGGAAAAATTTTTGATATAAAAAAAACTAAAAGCAAATGTGGTTCACTTTCTAATTTTGCTCTAAATAGACGAGATTTTAAAAGAACCAAACACCCGATATATTCATTTGCAGTACAAGGAAAATATCAAAATTATTTATGTAAATTGAATAATAAAAGCGCTTGGGGGAAAAACTCTCCATTCAATTTTCTTTATAAAATTAAAGCAAAAAATTTATTTATAGGAATAGATTATAAAAAAGCATTTACAATGGATCATTATTTTGAGCAAATTGCAAAAGTTAGATATAGATATCATAAAAAATTTATATCAAATTATATTGATGAAAATAATAAAAAAGAAAAAAAAGAATATTCAATGTATGTACGTAAAGAAGAAATTTGTGATTTCACTGTTTTAAGCTCTAAACTTGATAAAGTACTTAAACAAAAAAATATATTATCCATAGTTAAAAAGAATAGTACCATGTTCTCCTTGATAGATATAAATAAAGCAGGAAAATTATTAATAAAAGATTTACAAAAAAAAAAAAAATACATTTATCCAGTAAAATTAAAAATTAATGAACCAAAACTATAGGATATTAAAATTAATTAGCTCAGAATTTAAAAAATATTTTTTAAATTGTTGCGAACTTTAATGAGCTTCTTAAAAAAAATTTATAAATACAAAAAAAAGACAGCTTTAATTCTAGATGATGGCTCAAAAATAACTTATGAAAAACTAATAAATGAAACAGAATTTATCAAAAAGTTTATTAAAAAAAGATCACTTGTAATAATTTTAGCAGGCAACAACCTCGAGTCAATTATTTCTTATGTGGCTTTAATTAATTTTAAATCTGTAGTAATAATGCTTGATCAAAAATTAGATCATAATTATTTAAAAAAAATTATTTACAGTTATAAGCCCGATTTTGTTTTTGCACCAAAAAATTATTTGTTTAATAATAGTTTTAATAAATATTTTACTCTTTATAATTATCAAATTTACAAAAATAAAAAAAATATACAAAAAAAATTATCTAATGATCTTGCAGTTCTGTTAACAACCTCGGGTTCAACTGGTACTAAAAAATTTGTAAGACAATCTTATAAAAATTATGAAAATAATTCTAAAGACATTATTAAATCTTTAAATATAAATTCAAGCTCTACTGTAATAACTACGTTACCTATTTCCTATACCTATGGTCTTTCGGTAATAAATACGCATCTTTTGTCGGGTGCAAAAATTATTCTTAATGAGAAATCTATAATTAGTAGAGAATTTTGGAAGTTGTATCAAATACATCGTCCTTCCTATTTTTACGGTGTTCCATATATATTTAAGATTTTAGCTAAAATGAAGTTTAAAAATTTTTTCAGTTCTAAATTAACAGTAACAGCATGTGCGGGTGGTGAATTAAGTAGTGTCGACTATCTAAATTTGATTAAAAAAATGGAAGAGCACAATAAACTTTTTTTTTATATGTACGGCCAAACAGAAGCAACTGCTAGAATGTCAGTATTAAATTCCAAATTTTCTTCAACTAGACATAAAAGCATAGGGAAACCCATAGGGCAGGGTAGATTCGAATTACGTGATAATAAAAATAAGATTATTAATAAAAATAACGTATCAGGAAATTTATACTATAAAGGTAAAAATGTTTGTTTAGGATATTCTAAATTATTGAAGGATCTATCAAAAAAAAATGAAAATAATTATATCCTTAACACTGGTGATATTGCAAAATTTGATAACGATGGTTTTTTTTATATTGTTGGAAGAAAGAAAAGAATAATCAAAATATTTGGACACAGAATAAATATGGATGATATTGAAAAAATTATATTAAATATGGGGTACGAAGTTAATTGCATTAATAAGGATGATAAAATTTTAATTAATTACAAAAATAAAGGTTTAAATATTGCTATTTGTAGCGCAAAAATTTCAGATACATTAAAAGTTAACATAAATTATATTGAGTTCTTTCTAGTAGAAAATTTAAAAAAAAATAATAAAATATTGTAGGATGAAACTAAAAAATACAAAAAAAAATAAATTGTTAGATGAAATAAATCACTTAACATCATACCATTATTCCAAATGTAAAGAGTATAAAAATATTTTAGATCATAGAGGTTACAAATTAAATACAAAGTATAAATTACAAGATCTTCCATTTATTCCAGCTAGAATTTTTAAATATCTAGAATTAAAAAGTATCAAAAATAAAAATGTAATTAAAATCTTAACTTCTTCAGGAACTTCAGGAGAAAATCCATCAAAAATTTTTCTAGATAAAAATAATGCTCTCAATCAGAGAGTAGCATTAAATAAAATATTTAAAAACTATGTATCCAATGAGAGATTACCTATGATTGTAGTAGGTAAAAGACCAAAAATATCTAGAGATAAATTTGATGCAAAAACGGCTGCCATTCTAGGTTTTTCAAATTTTTCAAACTCAATCTCGTACACCACAAATGAGGATAATAAAATAGATTATAATTTGATTGAATCCTTTTTAAAAAATAGTGATAAAAAAAAATATTTAATTTTTGGATTTACCAGTGAAGTTTACAGTTTTTTCAAACTTATTTTAAAATCAAAATATAAATTTAATTTTAAAAATGGTGTTCTCCTGCATGGTGGTGGATGGAAAAAATTAGAAAGTTTAAAAATTTCAAATTCTAAATTTAATAATTTCTTTAAAAAAAAATTAGGCATAAATAATATAATAAATTACTATGGTCTTATTGAGCAGGTTGGATCAATTTTTTTTGAATGCCAAAAATGTAATAATTTTGTTTGTTCTGATTATTCCGATATCTTGATCAGAGATAAAAAATTAAATATTAAAAAAACTGGTAGAGGTTTTATACAACTGATATCTTCTTTACCAACTAGTTATCCTGGTCACAATATTTTAACCGAAGATATTGGGGAAATTATTAAACCAAGAAATAAATTGTGCAGACATATTGGTAAAACGTTTAAGGTATATGGAAGATCCAAAAAATCCGAAATTAGAGGATGTAGCAATGTATAAAATTAAATTAAAAAAATCTAATATTCTACTTGGTGAAAGTGGGATCAAAAATTTAATTAAAGAGCCATTTGATATTAATATTTGCTCTTTTTTAAACGATTTATCTGAAAGTTTGATGAAAGATAGAGAAAGTAATAAATATAAAGATCTAAAATCATTAGCTTTTTGGTGTAGGAAAAGTAACATTTTACGCTTAAAAAAAAAAAATAATTCTCAACATTTAAGAATTGGTAAAGGTTTAGTGTTTCATATAACGCCATCTAATGTGCCTACAAATTTTTTTTATTCTTTACTTTTTGGATTATTGTCAGGAAATAGCAATATAGTGAAAATTTCATCACGTAATTTTGAACAAGTAAGAATTATTATTAAACTTTTAAAAAAAATATTACGCAAAAAAATTTATAAAGAAATTAAAAAAATGATTACTATCATTAAATATGAAAATGATACTGATTTAACTCAGTATCTAAGTAGCATTTGTGATTTAAGAGTTATTTGGGGTGGGGATAATACAATTAATGAAATAAGAAAATTTCCTCTAAAAACGTTAGCGACAGATATTTGTTTTGCAGATAGATTTTCATTTTCTATAATTGATACTGATAAATTATTTAAAATTAGAAATAAAATTGAAATGAAACAATTGATTAATCATTTTTTTAATGAAACTATGATTATGGATCAAAATGCATGCACAACACCACATTTAATTTTGTGGAAAGGTAAAAACAATAATCAAACTATAAAAGATTTTTGGATGCAATTAAGTAATAAAATAAAAGACGAATATATCTTTCCTGAATTGGCAATGATAGATAAGTATACTCAGTATTGTATAGATGTTTCTAATAAAAATTTTTTTAAGAACATTAGTATATATAATAAGTTTTTGTATGTTGTTGATTTAAAGCAATTAAATAATGAATTAAGTAATCTTCGTGGTAAATGGGGATACTTTTATCAATTTAATATTAAAAACTTGAATCAGGTTGCCCCTTTTGTTAATCGTAAATTTCAGACTCTATCTTATTTTGGTTTTACTGCTGAAGAAATAAAAAATTTTATTTCTAAAAATAAAGTTAATGGAATTGATAGAGCTGTGCCTATTGGACAAGGTTTGTCTATAGATTTATTATGGGATGGATACGATATAATAAATTCATTCTCAAGAAATATTGATATTATATGATTAAATTTATAAGTTTAACAAAAGAAGAAATTCTAGTCTATCAACAAAATAAGGACCCATATTTAATGATCGACTATGCAACAAAAATAATTCCAGGTGAAAGTGCAATAGGCTATAAAATATTAAAAGATGATGAGTGGTTTTTTAAAGTTCACTGGCCAACAGACCCAAATATGCCTGGGATGTTACAAGTTGAAGCCTTGGTTCAAATGGCTTCTCTCAGCATATTAACCCTACCTAACAATAAAGGTAAAATCCTGTATTTAGCAAACGCAAATAAAATAAAATTTTTAAAGAAAATTGTTCCTAACGATAAATTAGAAATTAAAACTAAGGTTAAATCATTTAAAAGAGGACTTGCACAATGTGAAGGTTTTGGTTTTGTAAAAAAAAACTTAGCATGTTGTGCAGAATTTACTTTAATATTGCCAGAATTAATAAAATCATATAGATTAAAATAGCTATTACATTATATGCCTATTTCTTCTTCATTATTAAATAAACCGAAACTAGTTAAGAAACTCAAGGCTTTCTATGACTACGTTCAAAAGAATGATGGAAAAGTAGGAACTAAAACCAGAGGTATTGATTTAAATTTTAATAACGCGTGTAACCTTAGGTGTAAATATTGTTTTACCAATTCCCCCAAGGGTGATCATGCAAAGGAATACTTAGACATAAAGGCAATTAAAAAATTAGCTGATGAAGCAGATGAATTGGGCTATTTTGAATTTGATTTACAGGGTGGTGAATTACTTTTACAGCCTAAAAAATTATTTGAAGTTCTAGAGGCAATTCAACCAGAAAGATTTTATATGTATCTAACTACAAATGGATATTATTTAGATGAAAAAATGGCAAAGAAGCTAGCCGATTATAAAGTAAGCAGAGTTTCGGTAAGTATTGATAGTATGGATGAAAAAATCCATGACGAAATAAGGGGCAGAAAAGAATCTTGGAAAAGAGCTATACAAGCACTCGAACATGTAAAAAATGCAGGAATGGATCCTTACTTAAATATTACAGTTGGACATTACAACGCAAACACTCAACACTTTAAAGAGCTTTTAGATTATTCAAAAAAAAAGAGGTACAAAACACTTCTGAATGTGGCTGTGCCATCAGGTATGTGGCAAAATGCTGAAGATATAATATGTGATGATAAGGATAGAGAATATCTAAGAGAAATAAGAAAAGAATACAAAAATTTAGTAAGAAATATTTGGAATCCGTTTGATAAAAATAATGAAAAAATTCTAGGCTGCACAACTGTAAATAGAGTTTATGTAACTCCAATAGGAGATGTTTTGGTTTGTCCCTACGTCCATATCAAGATAGGAAATATTTTTGAACAATCATTAAAAGAAATAATAGATCATGGTTTTAGTATTAAATATTTTAGAAATCATAGTGATCTATGTCTAGCAGGTGAGGATAAATCATTTATTAAAAATTTTATGACCAGAAGTGGTCAAACAATTTTTAAACCAGCTTTAGCAAAAGAAATATTTTCAGAACAAGACTTTATTAAGTAATGCTTTTAAATAACAAGACAGTAATTATTACTGGTTGTAATAGAGGAATAGGTAAAAAAATATTAGAGGTTTTCTCAGAAAATAACGCAACCATTTTTGCTTGTGTAAGAAAAGTTGATAATAGTTTCAAAGATTTAATAAGCAATATTTCAAAAAAATATAAGAATAAAATTTTTCCTATTGAGATAAACTTTGAAGATATGGATGCTGTAAAAGTTTCAGCTCAAAATATATTAGATATGAATATACCTATTGATATTTTAATTAATAATGCTGGAATAATAGAAAATTCATTATTTCAAATGACCACAATTAAAAAATTAAAAAAAATCTTTGATGTAAATTATTTTTCACAAACTTTATTTACACAGTTTATTTTGAAATCAATTATTAAAAATAAAAAGGGAAGTATAGTGTATATAGCTTCGACATCTGCTTTAGATGGTATTGTTGGGCGTAATTCATACTCATCTTCTAAAGCAGCAATAATTTCTCAAGCAAACACACTTTCCAGAGAAGTTGGAAGAATGAATATTCGAGTTAATGTTATTTCCCCTGGTCTAACGAACACGGATATGATGAAAGAAAATACTCGAGAAAAAATTCTGCAGGAAACTATAGCGAAACTATCCTTAAAAAGAGTAGCATCAACAGAGGAAATTGCTAATGTAGCATTATTTTTATCGTCTGACTTATCGAGTTATATTACGGGGCAGACAATAAGAGTAGACGGTGGAATGTAACAATGAAACAGGAATCTCAGATAATTTCTGACACAAGAAATTTTAGTAAAACCTTAAGAAAAAAGATTCTAAAGATGGCATTAAATGCTGGTGCCTCTAGTGCTCACCTTGGAGGGGCACTATCAATAGTAGATATAATTTCTGTTCTATTTAATTATAAAATGAGTCTGAAAAAAATAAATGATGCAGATTGGAATAAAAGAGACAGATTTATATTAAGTAAGGGGCATGCTTGTCTCGCTTACTATGCTGTCATGAATGAGATTGGTTTAATAAGCAACGAAGAACTAGAAACATTTGAAAAAGATAATAGTAATTTAGCGGGTCATCCTGTTAAAAATAAAGATTTAGGAATAGATTTTTCTAATGGTTCATTGGGCATGGGTTTATCATTAGGGATTGGGGTTGCTATAGCATCCATTAAAAATAAGAATCCATTTCAAGTATATGTAGTTTTAGGAGATGGTGAATGTAATGAAGGATCAGTTTGGGAGGCAGCGATGGCAGCTCCTAAATTTAGATTAGAAAATTTAAATGTTATAATTGATAAAAATAACTTTCAACAAACTGGAGCTAATAAAGATATATTAGATTTGGGAAATCTTTACGAAAAATGGACTAGCTTTGGGTGGGATACACACCAAATAGATGGACATAATTTAACTGAAATTAAGAAATATTTCGATAATAAAAAATTTAATAACAAACCAAAAATGATGATAGCCAATACTGTAAAGGGCAAAGGATTTAACTTTTCAGAAAATGATAATAATTGGCATCATTCAATAATGACCAAAAAAATATACGAAAAAGCTTTAGAAGAAATTGACAATAAAATTTAATGGAAATTAACGAACGCAATATTAAGTTATTATCAACAATAGGGGCAAGGGCTGCTTTTGGACTTGGTATTGTTGAACTTGCAAAGAATATCAAAAATTTGATGGTTGTTACTTGTGATGTATCTACTTCTGCAGGTTTAGATAGATTTAAAAAAATGTACCCTGATCAATATATAGATCTCGGTATAGCAGAACAAAACATGATTGGTGTTGCTGCGGGCCTGTCTAGTGAAAATTTTCAAGTAGTAACAACAACATTTGCCCCTTTTCAAACCATGAGATGTTGCGAACAAATAAAAGTAAACCTTGGTTATATGAGGGAAAAAATTACTATGGTTGGATTAGCAAGTGGTTTGGTATTAGGAAATTTAGGTTTTACCCATTGCTGCATTGAGGATATAGGTGTCTTGAGATCAATTCCAAATTTAACAATAATTTCTCCATCAGACTCCCTAGAAACAATTAAAGCGGTTGAAGCTTCATTAAAAGATAATCAATCATGCTATATTAGATTAACTGGAGGTAGCAATAATCCAATAATAAATAAAAATGATTATAAATTTCAAATTGGAAAATCAATAACACTTAGAGAAGGTAAGGACGTGGTAATATTTGCATCTGGAACAATTTTAAATGAATGTTTATCAGTTGCAAAATTACTTGAAGAAAAAAAAATATCAACGAAAGTTGTAAATATGCACACCATCAAACCCATTGATAGAAATATAATTATTAATTCAATAAATCATGCAAAATTAATTGTTTCGGTAGAAGAACACAATATTATTGGTGGTCTAGGATCTGCAATTTCAGAAGTATTAGCCACACACAAAAATACACCACCTCAATTGTTTATAGGAGTAAATGATACTTATTCAAAAAGTGGTTCATATAATTTTTTAAAAGATTATTATGGACTTTCAACAAATAAGATATTAGAAAATATTTTAAAAAATTTTAAATGAATAATTTAGATAAATATATTAAATGTTTTGCAGAAAGTTTGTCAGTTGACCAAAAAATAGTTAACGATAAATTAAAATATAATGATATAGTGGAATGGGACTCGATTGGGCATATGACTTTAATGTCATCTTTAGAGGAGAAGTTTAATATTTCACTTGATACTGACGATATAGTGGATTTCAGCTCTTTTTTAAAAGGCAAAGAGATATTAAAAAAATATCAGGTTAAAATTTAGTTTTTATAAGAATTAAGATTTTCTTATTCCAGTTAAACACACATCCGTTTCAAGAATTTTGTTGATATCTTCCTTTTGATCCTCACATTTTTTGATTTTAGAAAAAATAGTTTCCAAACAATCAAAATATTTATTTAATATCTTTTCTTCATGGGCAATAGAGCAAAATACTAAATTTGAAGCCATAATTTTTTTCTTTAACATTTCCTGTGATATAAAAGCTTTATATTTGTAATGCATTTTTGAATTAAACAAAAAATTTGGCATAGCTGATAAGCCACTAATGTCAATTTTGAGATCATGTAAATTTGCTAATTTTTCCCAATTTTTTTTAATTTTGTTACCAATTTTACTTATTAATTCCCAGCTCTTTATTTTTTCCATACTTTCTAAAGTTTGTAATGCTGCTGTGGGTCCTATTCTTTCAGTCCAAAAAGTACTGCTTATAAAAGATTTACTACTTGCTTCCATAATTGATCTTTTTCCAATTATAGCATTTATTGCGTATCCATTTCCTAATGCTTTTCCAAATATGCACATATCTGGATTAACATTGTAATGTTTATGAAGCCCACCAAAAGTTTCTCTAAAACCAGAAGTACATTCATCAAAAATTAAAACTATGGATTTTTCTTTTGAGAGTTTTTTTATTTTTTCTAAAAAATTATTTTTAGGTTTAGAGTTTCTTTGAACTTCCATTTTAATAACACCAATATTATTTTCATCTACAATTTTTTTTAGTTGTCTAAAATTATTGTATTCAAATGGAAAAACTGTTTTCTTAAGATTTTTTGGGATACCACCCGTAGGTACATTTGGCATTAAATGAGTATCAAGGTTGCTTTTATTTTCAATATTGCCAGATAAATACCAATCATGCCAGCCATGGTAGCCACATATTGCTACGTTATCTTTACCAGAAGCAGCTCTGGCAATTCTTATTGCAACGGCATTAGCCTCACCACCTGATCTTGTAAAGCGAGCCATATCTGCCCAAGTATGCATTGAAATTAATTTTTCTGCCAAAAGAATTTCTTCTACAGAGTTCAATGTTGACATAGTTCCACTTTTAATTGTCTTAATAACTTTTTTTTCTACATCGGGATAATTATAACCAAGTATATTAGTTCCAACTCCCATAAATGAAATATCATCAAAAATATTATTATCTAAATCCCAAATTTTACATCCTTTAGTTTTAGAAAAATATGCAGGCCATTTTTGAGGGATAAATAGATCTGGGTTTTTAGAAAATAACATTGTACCACTAGGAATAATATTTTTTGCTCTTTTCCAAATTTTTTGGCCAGTTATCAAATTTTTTCCTTCATTTCTTTTTATTTTCATATTTAAACTAAATGGGTTTTTATTTTTTTTATATAATTTAATTATATCCTCTATACCAAAATTCAAATTTTTTGCGAGATTAAGTAAAACAAAATTGATTACTTTTAAATCAATGGGCTCATCTAAGGTTAGCCTCAAAAAAGAATAATCTTCTCTAAAAATTATATTAATTTTTTTTAAATTTTTATTTTCTCTAATATGGGTTGTTACATGTTCTTTTAATTTTTTATTAAATCTTGAAGCTTTCCAGGCAGCTTGTAAAGAATTAAAAGAAAATATCTCCATATCAAATCCATCAGGAAAGGTTGGTGGCATAGTGTTAGTAGCGTAGCTAGCTCTATTTGAAAAATATTTTTTAACAATTTTATCTATAATTTTTGGATCAATCAAAGGACAATCAGCAGTAATACGTATTATATTGCTTGCCTTAAATAATTTACTAGCTTGAAAAAATCTATCTGTAACATTATACTTTGAGCCACGATAACAAAAAATTTTTAGATGTTCACAAATTTTTTGTATTTGATCATCTTCAGAGTCTACCGTGGTTGCAACAATAATCTTATTTATAGTATTTGATTTTTGTATTCTCTTAATTAAAATTTCCAAATAGGTAGTACCTTTGTATTTTTTAACAACCTTACCTGGAAACCTAGTTGATCCTATTCTAGCCTGTATTATAGTTAATATTTTCAATCAATTCTCCATTTTCTAGGATCAATTAGTTTTTTTTCATTATTAATAAATTTATAGGGGACTGCAATTGTTCTTTGATTAAACGCATATATAATTTCATTTAGTTGATTGGCATCATCAAATCCGACTATTAATGAGTCTATATACTTTATTTGTTTGATGAAATGTAAACATGAAATTAATTGAGTGGTCTTATTTTTTTTACACCACTCAAGAAAACTTTCAAATATTTGGTGACTTCTATTGTTTCCTATTTTCAATTTTTTACTTAATAGAACTCCTTGAAGAAAACATGATCTAGCATAAATCTCAATTTTAAGCCTTTTAATATTTTGTAAAAATTTTCGTTCTAAAAATCTTTGATCAAAAATATTTGCTGGAAATTGAATAATGTCAGGTGTCCAAAATTTAAGAATTTTATTTACTTCACTAACATCATAAACAGATATACCTATTTTTGAAATCATTTTTTTTTTTTTTGAATCTAAAATAAGATCTAAAAATTTTTTATTTTTGCCAAGTATGTTAGATGTGTCGTGAATTAACAGAGCATACAAACTCTTAACTTTTAATTTCTTTAAAGACTCCTTTATACTATTTTTATACCAAATTTCTAAATTCTTAATTTTTTTTTTGGGTAATAAAATTTTAGTGATTATCTTCTTATCCCCAATGTTTAGAAGGCCAATTTTTTTTTCACTATCTCCATAATTGATAGAGGTATCTAAATAAATTATATTGTTATTTTTGATAGTTTTTTTGATTTTTATGATTTCTTTAGTTTGGATTTTTTTCTTTCTTAAACCATATTTCATTCCAAACTGGACTGTACCAATAGTTAAATACATTAAATAAATTTAATTTTTTTGTAATCTTTAATAAAATTTAAATGCATAGGAGTTCCAGCATTTATTTTTTTATTTGCTTTTTTACCCATGATTTTAAAATAAAATTTTGGATGTAGACCATAACCAGGTCGAATTTTTTTAATATTTGTAGCACTAATTATTTCATCTTTTGCTATTTCTTTAACTGCATAGATCGATCTTCTAAATTTTGTAGATTCTTTATCTTTCCTTGCATCAAAACTAGAAGAGCCTAAACTTTCCCATATGGTATTAATTTTTTTACAATAAGTTTTAAATTTTCTAGTATCCATTGAAAATTTAGAGTCATGACTTTTACTATCTCCAACTAGTTTAACATGTTTTTCAATTACTTTTGCACCTAATGCTGTTGCTGCCATAGCGACCTCTTCACCTTCTGTGTGATCAGATAATCCTACATTTAAATTAAATTTATTTTGCAATTTAGTCATCATTTTTAAATTATAATCGTAATGTTTAGTTGGATAATTACTCATACAATGTAATAAAATAATTTTATCATTTTTTGCTTTTTTTATTATCTGAATAGCCTGGGAAATATCTTTAATGGATGCCATTCCAGTTGACAAAATAATTGGTTTTTTTTTTTTAGCAATATGTTCGATTAGTGGATGATCAACAATTTCAAATGAAGCAATCTTAAATGCAGGTACATTTAATTTCATTAAAAAATCTGCACTAGGCTCATCAAATGGAGTGCTAAATGCAATTAATCCTAAGTTTCTAGCATATTGAAAAATTTTTTTATGCCATTCTAATGGAGTTTTTGCATCTTTGTATAATTCAAACAGATTATAGTTTTTCCAAATACCTTTTTGAATAATAAAATCTGACTTTTTTGAATCAAAAGACATACTATGCTCATTATATGTTTGAATTTTTATAGCGTTAGCTCCAGCTTCTTTAATCTTTTTAATAAGTTTTAATGTATGTTTTAAAGACCAATTGTGATTTGAAGAAATTTCAGCAATTATAAACGGTCTACTACTATTATTTATTTTAAATTTCGAAATTGATATATTTTTCATATAATTTTGTTATATTTTATTATTAATAAGATAAAATAAATATTATACACAATAACATGACAACAAAATACCACAAAATAATAGACAAAATTGAAAAAGTTAGAAGTAAAAATAATATTAACTGGATGGATATGCTCAGACTAGCTTTTAAATACGATGCAAAAAATGCTGCTAAAATAATGTCTAAAATTTATAGTGATGACATAAAAATTGGAAAATTAGCAAAACAATTGACAAAATAAGTTCTTAATGCACATTTTAATTACTGGTTCTAATGGATTTTTAGGCAAAGAAACAACACTAGCTTTAAAAAAAAATTACAAGCTAACCTTTCTTGGCAGAAAAAAGGTTAGAAATAAAAATTATATATTCTGTGATTTAAATGACACAGAAAAACTTAATAAAATTCTAGAACACTTAAAGCCAGACGTGGTGATCAATTTAGCAGCTGAAGTAAATTTTAAAAAAAAAACTAAAAGTATGTATATGGTTAATACTTTATGCCCATATGTGATTGCGAAATTTTGTAAAAAAAATAATGCTCATTTAATACATGCATCAGGAACTATAATAAATGGCATTAAATCAATTTATAATATCAAAACTAAACATGACCCCATAAATGCTTATGGAAAAAGCAAGTTAGAAGCTGAACTGCTTATAAAAAAAATAAATTGTAGATATTCAATAATTAGATTTGGGGGAATTTTTGGCAAAAATGGTCCAGAACATTTATCAATTAACAGATTCATTAAGCATGCGCTAAGAGGCAAAAATTTAAATTTTAATGGAAATATTAAATCTATACGGAACTATATTTTTGTTAAAGATGCCGCAAGATTTATCAAAAGTTGTGTGAAAAATAAATTAATAGGTACATTTTATGCAGGAGGTGAAAAACAATCTTTTAAACAAATGTTGTTAAAAATAAACTTAATTCTTGGTAAAAATACTTTGATAAATTTTAAAGATACAAATGAAGCTAGGCAAGATCAGCTTATAATTAGTGATAAGAAAATTAAAATAACTTCATTTAAAAAATCTTTAATGACAATAATATGAAAATAGCCTTTATATCTGATATTCATGGAAATTATGATGCGTTAAAAGAAGTATTTAAGCAGATTAATAAATTAGATATCAAAGAGATATATTGTTTAGGTGACATAGTTAATTATTATTACGAACCAGATAAGTGCATTGATCTTTTAATTAAGAACAAAGTAAAATGCATTAAAGGCAACCATGAAAAAATTTTTTTAAAGGTTCTAAAGAAAAAAAAACTAAGAGATTTTTTTGCCGAAAAATATGGAAATAGTATTCATATAAATTTAAAAAAATTAAAAAAAAAACATTTAGATTTTATTAAATCACTACCTAATAGAATAAATTTTAAAATTGGCAAAAAAAAAACAATTATTGCTCATGGATCTCCATGGAAAATAGATTTTTACTTTTATGAAAACACTCAGAACAAATGGATAAATAAGATAAAGGAATATGATGAAGAAATTTTCATACTTGGACACACACACTATCCAATGAATTTAAAACTGAGTAATAAAAAAATAGTTATGAATCCAGGGTCAATAGGTCAGCCTAGGAATAAGTCTAATAAGGCTTGTTGGTCAATAATTAATGATCAAAACATGAAAATACAATTTATGGAAACAAAATATCCATTAAAAAATTTAATTAGATCGATTAAAAAAAATGATAACAATAATAAAAAACTTTTAAAATATTTTATATGAAAAAAAAATTTTTAATCACAGGTGCTCAGGGTGATATTGCACAATCAATTTGTAAAATTATTAGACAAAATTATAAAAATAAAATTTTAATTGATGGAATGGATATATTAAAATCAGGTCCTAGTGATCACATATTTAATAAAATTATATGCTCCCCTAAGACGAACACAAATCTATATAATCTTTTTATAACAAAAATTGCCAAAGAATATGATTTAATTATTCCAACAACTGAAAATGAAATTAAATTTTTTTCAGAAAATGAAAAAATTATAAATTTATTCCCTATGCTTATTAACAAACCTGAAATTATAAAACTATTTTTAAATAAAATTTCAACACATAATTTTTTATTTTCAAATAAAATATTCCCACCAAAATTTAGCATACCTCTCAATCTACTAAAAAAATATACAGAGCCCTTTTTTTTAAAAACAATTTATGGACATGGAAGTAAGAATTATAAATTAATAGACACAGAAAATAAATTTAAAAAATTAAAAAATATACAAAAAAATAAATGGATGGCACAAGAATATTTTAATGATGAATTCGATGAATATACCTGCTGTGTAATAAAACTCAATAATTTCATTTCATCTATAATATTTAAAAGAAAACTAAATAAAGGAATCACGTATTACGCTGAAGTGATTAAAAATAATAAACTAGAAAAAGCATTAAAAGAAATTGCAAAAAAAATAGATTTAAATGGATCAATTAATATTCAATTAAAAATTTTTAATGGAAAAATTTCAATATTCGAAATAAACCCAAGACTATCATCAACTGTAATGATGCGTCATATGCTTGGTTTTAAGGATTGCATATGGTGGATTGAGTTTTTTTTAAATAACAAAATCCCCACGAAACCTAAAATCCAAAATAAAAAAATTTTAAAAATACTCGAAGAGAGATTTTTATAATTTAAGAAAATTACAAACTTTTTTGTTAATCTAAAAAATTTTAAAGGTTAAATATATTTTTTTATAATCTTATGTTTTAATAATTTATTTGAAATTTCTTTTAAATATTTAGTAGATATCGCTAACATCTTAGACAAGGATTTTAAATCGTTGGATTTATTAGTATATGCAAGAAAATTTTGCATGCTGATTCTTTCGCTCAAAGTCTGATTTTTAATACTGGCAATTGGTTCTATTATTTTCTTGCCACTTAAGAAAGGTTCACAGTATGAATTTTTAATATAAATATCATTCTCATTTATCTCTTTTACAATCTTTTTCACAAAATTTGTTACTTTTATAATAGTATTAAAATTCAAAATATCTAAATTATCATCTGAAGTATGATATTCTTTAAAGTCACCAAATCTTTTAGTACAAATTGTTACAAAAGGTAAATATAAATTTTGACAACCAAATTGTCTTTCGTTACTTCCTCTTTTTAAGAAAGAAAGTAATTTTATATCCTTATTTCTTAAACTTAATCTTTCACAAACCTTATCCACATAGGAATTTTCATAAATAGTTTTAATAATATTAATTTTACCAGGTAAGCCAACACAAGATAAATTAAACCCTGCAACTAAATTTTTTTTCAAATGTTTAAGATTTTTTTTAATATAATAAATTGCACCAATAGTCTCTGGTATAAAAATAATTCTTAATGAGTATTTTGTTTTTTTAATCTTAGTTGAAATTAAACTTGCCACCAATATTCCTGATAATTCGTTGTTAGCCATTGAAGGATGACAAATATAAGTACATATTAATATTTCTTTTTTACTTTGTCCTTTAATGAAAATTTCTCCATAATTCATTTCACCATTAAAAAGTTTTGTAGAAATGTCCACATAATAAGAATCATTTTTCTTTAAATTTTTAAATTTATTAAATGGGATACAAAAGCCCCAATTTTTTTTATAATAGGATGTCACATATGGTATGGCGTTAGGCCTTTCTTTATTGAAATAAAGATGGTTTTTTAATTCGTTATATTTTATTTTTTTTTTTATTTTTGTAGAATATCCAAGTAACTCAAGGTTATTTCTTTTAAAGTCTGAAATAACTTTTTTATTTTTGTCTAAAAGTTTTGCATAATTGACATGCCACTCCTGAGGTATTGTCCAACTAAATACTTTTGTATTACTCCTAACACTTTTAATTGAAATATTTTTATTAATATTTTTTTTAATATAATTTAATGTTTTTCTATT
>MDTF01000832.1_pt1 | contig 16942 bp, 15 predicted proteins | sample 811191 | NCBI WGS metagenome assembly MDTF01 (sample SAMN05326649, study PRJNA326480) | marine metagenome | isolation source: seawater | place: Southern Ocean | collected 2011 | reverse complement strand
TATGGGCGAACAAACTTCATACAGCTTATCTGAAGCAGTTTCAGAAAATACTTCAGGTATTGAGCTTTCTTACTATACTCAATCCGAGTTTAATAAAGTAACTCAGGCATCTATATCTAAGAAAGATAAAGCTATTCTTTTTGCAGATTTAGCAAGATATAACACTTTATATATGATTGCTAAAGCCGGCTCTGGCCATTTAGGTAGCAGCTTTTCAAGTATGGATATCGTTACTTGGATTTATTTAAATATTTTAAAAGAATCAGATAGGTACTTTTCATCTAAAGGTCATGATGCACCTGGTTTATATTCAATACAAACAGCTCTAAATATTCTTCCATTTGAAAAAATTCATCAATTAAGAAGGCTAAATGGCTTAACAGGTCACCCAGATGTTCATACGCCTGGATCTCATACCAATACAGGATCCCTTGGAATGGGAGTCTCTAAAGCAAAAGGCTTTATATATGGCGACAATTTTTTCAACGAAAAAAATTCTGAAGTTTTTGTTCTTACTGGAGATGGTGAATTGCAGGAGGGTCATTTCTGGGAATCACTTGTCTCTCTCGCTAATAGGCCAACAAATAGAATAACTGTAATCGTTGATCATAATAAAATTCAATCTGATACTTATGTTAAAGATGTTTCTGATTTAGGAGATCTCGAAGCAAAATTTAAAGCTTTCGGTTGGGATGTATTAAAAATAGATGGACATGATATTGATATTATTGACTCTTCTCTAGCTTCGAGAAAAGATAGAACCAAGCCGTTAGCCATAATTGCAGATACCATAAAAGGTAAGGGCGTTTCATTCATGGAACATACATCCATGGATTCAGAGCAAGAATATTATGCCTACCACTCAGGAGCTCCAAACTTAGAAGAATATAATAAAGCATGCAAAGAAATAAGTTCAAGAATTGAAACATTTTCAAATAGTCTTGGTATTTCACTAGACTCCGCTGCTAATATAGTAATAGAACCAATCTCTGCTCCTAAAAATGCTGAAAAAATGATACCAGCTTACGCAGAAGCAATTCTAAACTTAGCTGAAAAAAATAACATAGTGGCCTTAGATGCAGATTTAGTTCTAGATACCGGGCTTATACCTTTTAAAGATAAATTTCCAGATAGATTTATTGAATGTGGAATTGCAGAGCAAGACATGGTTTCTCAGGCTGGAACTATAGCCTTGACAGGGCTAATTCCTATAGTTCATTCATTTGCCTGTTTTCTAGTAACAAGAGCAGCAGAACAAATTTATAATAATGCAAGCCAAAAAGGCAAAGTTATATACGTAGGTAGCTTGGCAGGAATATTGCCAGCAGGCCCAGGTCATTCTCATCAATCTGTTAGGGACTTTACTTGTATGCTTGGCATGCCTGGAATGACAATTATCGAACCAGTGAATGCTAATCAGGTTGCGTTAGCTCTTAAATGGGCTGTCGAGAATAATTCTGAAAGTACATATATCAGATTAACCTCAATACCTTTTCAGCAAACAGAGTTATTACACTCTATAGACACTTTAGATCATGGCAAGGGAGAAGTTTTAAATTCAGGTAAGGACATAACATTAATAACATATGGTCCTATTTTTAGCTTTATTGCAGGAGAGGTTGCAGAAATTTTAAAAGATAATGATATTTCATTAAATATTATTTCAACCCCGTGGATTAATAAAATAGATCTTGGTTGGCTTGAGGAAGTAATCGGCGAAACTAAGATGATAGTAACTTTAGAAAATCATTACACAGAGTCAGGTGTTGGAAGTTTGTATATATCTAATATGGCATCAGCTGGATTATTGATGAATAAAAAAACACTAAATATAGGTATCGAAGAACTACCTCAATGCGGTCGAAATGAAGAGGTTCTTGAATATCATGGACTTACAGCAAAACAAATTGCAGAAAGAATCATAATAAAATTTAATGGCTAATGAATATATATTTTCACGTAGATGAATTAAAGAGAGATTCTATAGTAGCAAGTGCGCTGAAAAAAAAATTTAGAGCTCTTGGTCATAACCTAGTTTATGGAAATAGAATAACAGGTCCAATTTTAAAATTATTTCATAATGCATTTGATATTATAGTCTTTCCTAGACCTCATTTTATTCATGACATGGTTGGAGATGATTCTTTAAATTGGGATCAAGAAATTGTTATGCTCTCATCAGAAAGTCTTGGAATTATTTGCAAAGATTACGAGGTAATGGCAAGAACACTACTTGAAGACACATATTTTAATGATGATACAAGATACATTGATAAGATAGCAGCTTTTTGTTTGTGGGGACCAAGGCAAAAGCAAGCAATTGAAATGTTCGCGCCTGATGTTCATAAAAAATGCTCTATCATTGGCCATCCTAGACATGATAAATCTTCACTAAAGAATTCTCTAAAAAAACAAACAAAAACTAGAAATATTGGTTTTGTTACAAGAGCTAACGGATTGAATGATTATTATGGAAGAATGGCTATAGAAGGCTTTGAGGTTCTATTCGATGATCATTTTCAATATGAATATATAAATAAAAAAACTGGAAAGAAATTAAAATCAAAGAGAAATGTAGCTCAGCCTAGAAATAATCTTATTGTGCAGAGTTATGACACTGAAAGCTTGTTAAAAATAATGAAAGCATTCGATGGAAAAGATTGTAAGCTTTTCGTTAGGTGTCACCCTAAAGAAAATTTAGATGTTTGGAAGTACTTATTTAAAAAATGTTCAATAGAAATTGAAATTAGTGATTCTTTGATTCCAATAACACATTGGCTTGATGATATTGATGTTGTAATAGGGCCGCCATCCACTACTTTTTATGATGCAGCTATAGAAAAAACAAGATGTATTTCTATTATAAATCTTGATAAAAATAGATTAAATTACATTGGTGAATTGTGGGAAGAGAATAATGAATTAATGAAGGATATCTCAGCTCCTCAGACGATACAAGAAATAGTTGATGATGCAATGATAGAGAAAGATTTTATATTAACCCCCTCTCTTAAAAAAACATTAATGAGCGAAGCTGATTATCCAGAGTGCAGAAATTCTTTGGATAAATTTGTAAATATATGTATTGATATAAATATGCATAAATCTTCAAAAAAAACTAGAAGCATTAATCTATTTTTATACAAGACTGTAAGTTTTGTATATCAAAAAATGTGGTCTGCTAAAAGTTTTATAATTCAAAGAGACGAAAATAGCTCAATGTATACTTTTAAGAAATCTACTGTAAATTTCATAGACAACCTATCAGAATAGATATCAAAGTTTTCTATTTGTAATAGAATACTTATAATTATTTAAATTTACATATATGAAAGAAGAACTCAAAATATTAGCAATAATTTTAGCTAGAGGTGGCAGTAAAGGACTTCCTAAGAAAAATATAAAAATTTTTTGCGATAAACCTCTTATTTCTTGGACTATTTCACAAGCATTAAAATCTAATGCTTTTGAAGATGTCGTAGTTTCAACTGATTGCTCGGAAATATCAAAAATATCAAAAGAATCGGGTGCATATGTTCCTTTCTTAAGGCCAAAAGAGTTAGCCCAAGACACCTCATCTTCAATTGATGCAATTATTCACTCTATAGATTATTTATCAGAAATTGGAAAAGATTATGATGCAGTTTGTCTTCTTGAGCCTACTTCACCTATAAGAACACCAGGCCAACTTAAATCAATTGTTGAAGATTATAAAAAAAAGTGCCATCAATATACTTCAGTTATAACTGTTGGAAAAATAAGAGAACCACTTGAACTATTTAAAGTTCTGGACGGGGATGCATTAAAACCTCTTAAATCTTCAACCCACTCACAATCGAGAAGGCAGGATATGAATGATTATTATTTTCCATATGGTGTTGCCTATATTGCTAATACTATAAATCTTAGAGAAGAAAAAACTTTGTACACTTCAAAATGCTCATATTATGTTATTGAAGATAACCAATGTTTTGAGATAGATGGTCAGATTGATTTTGATATAAATGAATATCTATTTCAAAAATACTATTATAATAAACAGTAATAATAATTATTTTTATATAAAAGGTGATCTTATGGGTGGGAATTCTTGGAGATTTGGTGATAATGAGAGAAAATATGTTGAGGAAGTTCTTTCATCAGGGTTCGCAAGTGCAACATCTGGAAATATGAACTCTAGAGTGGAAGCTTTATTTGCTGAAAGTCATAAAAAAGAATTTGCTATAACATTTAACTCAGGTACAACTACTCTTCATGCCTCATTGTGGGCTATGGGAGTTAGATATGGCGATGAGGTATTAGTTTCACCGCTTACGGTAATATCTTGCATGAATGCAATTCTTTATTGTAATGCTATTCCTGTTTTTGTTGATATTGATCCAGATACTTTTTTGATGTGTCCTAAGGACCTTGAGTCCAAAGTTACTCCAAAAACAAAGGCTATTATGCCGATTCATTTATATGGGCAAGTTTGCGATATGACAGAAATTATGAAGGTTGCAAAAAAACATAATTTGAGGGTATTAGAGGATTGTGCTGAATGTTATCTAGCAACTCATAAAGGTATGATGGCAGGAACTATAGGAGATATTGGTAGTTGGAGCTTTGAAAATTCAAAACATTTGTCATGTGGTGACGGTGGAATTGTTGCGACTGATGATGAGGAATTAGGAGATTACCTTAGAAAGCTAGGGACTCAGGGTTTTAAAAATGCAACAGCAAGAAGTGGAAAAATTAGAGTAAGCAAAGATATGTTTCAAAACCCTTCATACACAAGACACTCCCATTATGGCTTTATGTATAGACTTCCCGAAGTAGCCGCAGCAGTAGCTCTAGCTCAAGTAGAAAAAATGGAGTTCTTTATTTCTAAAAGACAGCAAATGGGATCTCTATATAAAGAAGTTGTTCAAAAAGATGGTGCTGGAATAATAAGTCCTCAATTTTTACCAGAGGGAGATGTAAGCTCCTATTGGGCATTTGCAGCTAAATTAATTGATGATTCAATTGATTGGGTAGAGTTTCGGAAGGCGCATGTTTCTCATGGTGGAGATGGTATCTATGCAGCATGGGCTTTGCTTTACAAAGAAGGTTCTATACCTGAAATACATGAAATGCAAAAACAAATGGGACTTCCTTTAATGAATGTTGAAGATGGAATATGCCCAGTTGCTGAAATAGTCCAGCCTAGACTTCTCCAATTTACAACAAATCAAAACACCTTAGAGGAAATGGAGATCCAAGCTGAAGCGCTTAGTAAAACATTAAGACAACTTAGCTAAAATTTAATAATGAATATCATACTTATTGGAGCTAGCGGCAGGATAGGCTCTGAGTTAGCAATATACTTGTTAAAAATGGGATATGATCTCGCTCTAGGAGACATAGATACTAAATTTATCAAGAGTAAATTAGATGCTTTACCTGAATTTACAGACAGAAAAGTCTTTATTCAAGACTTGGATATGTGCTCTGAAGAACAATATAAAGAATGGATAAATGATGCTAATAGCTATTTTGGCAGAATAGATGGCGCTATTAACTGTTCATATCCAAGAGGTAAGAACTATGGAGCTAAGTTAGAAAATGTTAGCCTAGATGACTTTAATAACAACGTTTCTCTTCATTTGGGATCATATTTTAACTTTCTAAACATAACCTCTAGCTTTATGAAAATAAATTTATTAGAAGGCTCTATAGTTTGTACTTCTTCAATTTACGGTCATATAGCCCCAAAGTTTAGTGTTTACGATGATACTGATATGACCATGCCAGTGGAGTATGCAGCAGTCAAATCAAGCATTAATCATTTGATAAGATATTTTGCCTCATATTATTCCGGAAAAGGACTTAGATTTAATGCGGTATCTCCGGGAGGTATTCTAGACAACCAACCTAATAACTTTATTAAAGCCTATGCAAATGAGTCGATAAATAAGGGTTTATTAGATAGCAAGGACGTCATCCCCTTGCTGGAATTTATGATTAGCAGTAAATCAAAGTATATTAATGGACAGATTATTACTGTTGATGATGGGTTTTCTCTATGAGCAAGCCATTACCTCTTACTTCCTTAATATTACTTGGTGCAGGAGGACATGCCAAATCTTGTATTAATTTAATTGAAAGTATTGAAAGCTTTAGCATTCAGGGAATATTGGGTAGAAAGGAAGAAGTCGGTGATGATCTATTGGGATACAAGGTAATAGGTACAGACAATGATTTGCCTAACCTAGTATCAGAATCTTCAAAAGCAATTGTTACTCTAGGGCAAATAAAATCTGCTTCAAGTAGAATCAGTTTATATAAATTAATTTTATCTTTAGATTTAATTTCTCCTCCTCTGATATCTCCTTTAGCTTCAATATCAAAGCATTCAGAAATAGGGCAAGGCTCAGTTGTGATGCATGGATCTCTAGTTAACGCCTCTTCAGAAATTGGTAGTAACTGTATACTAAATTCACAATGTATCATTGAGCATGACGTGGTAGTTGGAAGCCATTGCCATGTATCAACTGGAGTTAGGCTGAATGGAAATGTAATTGTTGAAGAAGAATGCTTTATTGGGAGCGGAGTTACTATAAGAGAGGGTGTCACCATAGGCAAGGGTTCAATTATTGGCATGGGCGAAAATATTTTTTATGATTGCCCTCCTGGAAGCATTATAAATACGTCAAGAGGATTAAATTGAAAACCTTAATTATTGCAGAGGTTGGTGTTAATCATAACGGCGATATAGAAAAAGCCAAAGAATTAATAGATATTGCCTCCGAATCAGGCGCCGATATTGTAAAATTTCAAACCTTTAAAGCGGAAAGCCTGGTAACGAGAGATGCTCCTAGGGCGCAATATCAAATAAAAAATACTGGGAACCTTGATTCACAATTTGAGATGCTGAAGAAACTAGAGCTATCTAAGGAAAGTTTTGTTGAACTAAATTCATACTGCTCAAAAAAAAGAATCGAGTTTTTATCAACTGGTTTTGATAAGGAAAGCCTTGATTTTTTAATTAATATTGGTATTAAAAGAGTAAAAATTCCTTCTGGTGAAATTAATAATTTACCTTTACTTAAGCATATTGCTGGAATTGGCTTACCAATAATATTATCAACAGGAATGTGTTTATTAAAAGAAGTCGAAGAGACAATGAATTTCCTTATTAAAGAAGGCGTTGAAAAGAATAAAATAACAATACTCCATTGTACTTCGCAGTATCCAGCTCCAGTAGAGTCGGTTAATCTTCAAGCAATGATTACTATGAAAGAATTATTCAATGTTAAGGTTGGCTACTCAGACCATACATTGAATAACGAGACACCAATAGCTGCTGTATCGATGGGAGCAACAATAATCGAAAAGCATTTTAGTTTGTCACGATCAATGGATGGTCCAGATCACGCAGCCAGCCTGGAGCCGAATGAACTTAAACAAATGATTAATTCAATTAGAACTACAGAAATGCTCATCGGGTCGGATGAAAAGAAGCCTACGGATATAGAAAAAGATAATATACAGGTAGTGAGAAAATCTATCGTTGCCAAAAAAAATATCCCTTTAGGAAAATATATTGAAGAGTCAGATTTGAATACGAAAAGGCCTGGAAATGGGCTTTCACCAATGCTGTGGGATGATATTATTGGCACTAAAGCAAAGAGAGAATACAAAGAAGACGATCAAATAATATTATGAAGAAAAATATATGTATTGTTACTGGCTCAAGAGCAGAATATGGGCTCTTAAGAAATCTTATAAAAGAAATAGATAAAAGCAAAGTAGTTAACTATCAGTTAATTTGCACAGGAACTCATTTATTAAGAAAAGCAGGGAATACTGTTAATGAGATCCTCGATGACGGTTTCAAAATAGATGCCTCTGTTAAAATACTATCAAATTCTAGCTTAGCCTCTGACATAGAAACATGTAAAGCTACTAGTAATTGCTTAAATAAAATTTCTAAGGAACTCAAAAAATTAAATCCAAATATTATTGTATTGTTAGGTGATAGATTTGAAATATTAGCATCTGCAATAGCGGCAACAATCTTGAATATACCGATAGCCCATATTCATGGGGGAGAGACTACTGAAGGTGCCATAGATGAGGCTTTTAGACACTCCATTACTAAGATGTCTTTTCTTCATTTCGTTGCGGCAGAAAGGTACAAAAATAGGGTGATTCAGTTAGGGGAGCATAGTAGCAGAGTCTTTAATGTAGGCGGCATGGGAATTGATGCAATAAAAAATATTAAACTTTTTTCAAAGAGCTATCTTGAAAGTAAATTTTCTTTTATCAAAGATAGTAAGTATTTAATGATTACCTTTCATCCAGAGACTTTGGACAAGACTAATCAGGTGCGTCAGTTAGAAAATCTATTCGCAGCCTTACAAGAATTCAGTGATTTAAAATTAATATTTACATCTTCAAATGTAGATACAGGTGGAGAGGAGATTAATAATCATATTATCTCGTTTACTAAAAATAATGAAAATGCATACTTTTTTAAATCACTAGGTCAAAAGCTATATTTTTCTTTGATGAATTTTTCTTCAGGAGTTGTGGGAAACTCTTCAAGCGGAATACTTGAGGCTCCCTACTTTGATATAGGCACTGTTAATATTGGAGATCGCCAAAAAGGAAGACTAATGTCAACCAGTGTGACTAGTGTCAAGCCAAGAAAAGCACCTATTAAAAAAGCAATAAAAATTATGTTATCCCAAGACTATAAAGGTAAAAATCAAATCAATTCAGACAAGTATCCTTTTGGAAATGGTGGTGCCAGCAAAAAAATTACTAGTATTCTAGTGAAAAAACTAATGAGTCAAAAGGATATATGTTTAAAGAAGAAATTCTACGATATACTCTAAAAATTATGAACACAGACATATTTATTCAATCAAATAAATCGCTTTCAGTAGCAATTAAAACAATAAATAAAACTGGCTCTAGGTGTCTGCTTGTTATCTCCGAGGGTAATGTCTTAGTTGGAGCTTTAAGCGACGGAGATATAAGAAGGGCGATATTAAAAGGATATAGCTTAGATGATTCTATACTAGATTTTTATAACAAAGATCCATTCTTTTTTAATGAAGATAGTCTTGATGATTTGGATATATATGAAATCTTTTTAGATAAAAAGTATGACCTTATTCCACTTGTAGATAAGAAAATGTGTATTAAAGAAATTTATTATTTCGAAGATGTATTTAAGGGTGATATACCTTCTGCTAATGTAAGAGACGATACAATGGTTGTCATTATGGCCGGAGGTATTGGCTCAAGACTTCTTCCAATTACTCAAGATATGCCAAAACCTATGATCAAAATAGATAATAGACCCATCATACAAATTGTCATTGAAAATTTTTATAGACATGGCATAAGGGATTTTTTAATATCTGTTAATCATATGTCTGAGCAGATAACTTCTTTTCTTGGAGATGGAAGTAGGTTTGATGTAAATATTCAATATATTCATGAAGATAAACCCTTAGGCACTTGTGGCTCTTTATCATTGATAGAAAATCTTGAAAAAAATAAGAATTATATTATTACCAATGCCGATATTTTAGCTGACCTAGATGTTGCTGATTTATTAAAAGAGCATAAGGTTAATGGTGCCGATATTTCAGTTTGTACAAAACTTCATGAGGTAAATATTCCTTATGGTGTTGTTAGGGGAAAGAAATTTTTAGAAGGCATCGATGAGAAGCCAAACAAAACTTTTTGGATTAATTCTGGTATATATGTATTTAACACAAACATACTTAATTCTTTAGAATATAATATCAGGAAAGATATGCCTGATTTTATACAAGAAAAAATTGTAGAAAATAAAAGCATAGCAATTTATCCAATGACTGGTTATTGGAAAGATATAGGCGATAAAAACGAATTAATTGAAGCGCGCGATAGATATAAAATTAAACATTAGTAATAAAAAATCATGAAAAAAGCACTGATAACAGGAATTACCGGCCAAGACGGAGCATATCTTACTGAGTTATTACTTAATAAGGGTTATGAGGTTCATGGTTTGAGACGACGATCTTCTTTATTTAACACTAATAGAATTGATAAATTTATAGAAGATAAGGAAATAAATAATTCTAGATTATTTCTTTATTATGGCGATCTTACTGATAGCCTTTCCTTGGTTAGTCTTATAAATAAGCATGATTTTGATGAAGTATATAACCTCGGAGCTCAAAGTCATGTAGGCATCTCATTTGATCAGCCTGAATATACTTCAAATGTAGATGGATTGGGAGTAGTTAGACTTTTAGAAGCTATAAAGAATTCTAAAAACGCGCATAAGACTAGATTTTATCAAGCATCCACATCAGAATTATATGGAGGTATTTATAAGGAAAAGCAAAATGAAAACACTCCCTTCTACCCAAGGTCACCATATGCTGTAGCAAAACTAATGGGCTACTGGGCAACTGTAAACTACAGAGAGGCATATAATATGTTTGCTTTAAACGGTATTTTATTTAATCATGAGTCACCCTTAAGAGGTGAAAATTTTGTAACTAGAAAAATTACAAGAGCCTTAACAAGAATGCATTATGGGCTTCAGGATGAGCTAATTCTTGGGAATATTGACGCTAAAAGAGACTGGGGGCACGCTAGAGAGTATGTTGAATTAATGTGGCTAAGTCTCCAACACGATCATCCGCATGACTATGTGGCAGCAACTGGAAAACAATATTCAATAAGGGAATTTATAGTAATTTGTTTAAATCAATTGGGAATAAATTTAGCTTGGTCAGGTAAGGGTGTTAATGAATTTGGTTATATTGATAGTTTTTTAAATAAAGATCTTGAAACTAATTCAAAGATCAAAGTTGGAGATAAAATTATTATTATTAGTAAAGAATATTTCAGACCATCAGAGGTAGATTCTCTTTTAGGGGACCCTTCCTTTGCTAAGAAAAAACTAGGTTGGGAATGTAAGATAGGAATAGAGGAGCTTGCAAAGGAGATGATGGATTCTGATAAAAAAATTGCAAAAGAAGAGTTCCTAATACAATCATCATTATGATCCCAGTCTCCATCCCATACATTGCAACTAATCAAAAGCAATACGTAAATGATTGCTTGGATAGAAATTGGATTTCAGCTTTTGGTAAATATGATAATTTACTCTGTAAAAGTTTTTCTAGCTATGTGGGTACAAAGCATGCGTCAACTTGTTCGAATGGGACAGTAGCACTTCATCTAGCTCTTCTTGCTTGTGATATCGGAAAAGGTGATGAGGTTATTCTTCCAAATTTTAATGGACCATATGCATTATTTGCAGTGGGCTATGTTGGTGCAAAGCCTGTTCTTATTGATATAAATGAAGATTGGGATATATCGCTAGACTTGCTCAAAAACGCAGTTACTAAAAACACTAAAGCAATAATTATTCCACATCTGTATGGTATTCCTTCAAGAATAATTCCTATAAAGAAATTTTGTAAAGATAATAATATATACATTATTGAAGATTGTGCTGAGGCTCATGGAGCAAAGGAAGGCGGTAATGTTGTTGGAAGCCTAGGAGATATTTCTTGTTTTAGTTTTTATGCTAACAAAATATTAGCAGCAGGCGAGGGAGGTATATGCTTAACCTCAGATGATACCTTATATGAAAGAATAAATTATTATAAAAATCAGACTTTTAACTCAGGCCCAATAAAAACTTTTATCCATAACCACATTGGGCATAATTACCGAATGTCAGACATACACTGTGCAATAGCATACTCACATTTTGAAGAAATTGACTATATTTTAGAAAAAAGAAGCGATATTATAATGAAGTACATTTCCTATTTGCCTAAATATGAAAATTGTTTTCAAAAAAACAAAAGTGAAGTTGAAAGTGTTAATTGGGTAACAACTTTTGAACTTCCAACCAAAATATCACACAAGAGAGATGAGCTTGAAAAGTATTTATTAGATAATAATATCCAAAGTAGAAGATTCTTTGCTCCAATGAGCGACCAGCCAATATTTAAAGACATGGGTGGAAGGGTTTCTGGCTGTCTTCAAAATTCTCAAAGAATATCTAAAAGTGGTATTTATCTTCCTACTTATATTGATATTACAGATGAATCTATAGAAAAAATTTGTTATGTGATTAATAAGTTCCTAGGCTGATCGAAAATATGCCAGAAAAAATATATATAGATGGACAGTATGTAGCTTTATTATTAAAAGGCATAGAAACCTCGCAAAGGATAGAGTTTTTCACAGATAGTGATGATTTATTGCAGATTGCAGCTTTTTCAATGAAACAAAAGGCCTCAATTCAGCCCCATCTTCATTTAGATCAAGAAAGAACGATAAGTGGGACGCATGAGGTATTATTTGTTCAGTCTGGAGAGCTAATAGTTAATTTTTATAAAGATAAAGATAGGGATAGTATAGAAAAGTCTTTCTCATTAGAGACGGGTGACTTAATTTATTTAAGATCTGGTATCCATGGATTTGAAATAGGGTCTGATTGTAAATTTTTAGAAATAAAACAGGGACCTTTTATTGACGGCAAAGACAAAATAAAACTCTATTCTTAATTTAGATATAGTTTAGAGCTTCAACTAGGGAATATGGATAACAAGTTAATAACCACAAAGCCTAAAATTTTTATTACAACGATTAGCCCATTTACTGAAAATATGTATAAAAGAATGCAGCTTGAATATCTCAAAGATTACTATGATATTTGGGTTCTTGATTGTCTAGACTTATTTCTGCCAAAGCAAAAAGACGAAATAACTTTCTCCTTATTTAATTCATCTAATATAAATTTAGAAGAAGTTTCAACAAGAGAGGAGATAATTTCATTAATTAACGACCAAAAACCTATCTTTCTTTTAGACTCAATTGGTAAGTCAGAATACACATTTTTAATTCAATCAATTTGTAAATCTAATAAGCTATGCTATGTCTATGACGTAAGTATAAATTCTATTGGATCATCGTCTTTAAAGAATAATTTCTTATATTTCTTAAGCATCCTTCCCCGCAAAACGACCAAAATTATTGCATATCTTATTTGTTGTATAAGAGATACTAAATACATTCGACCAGATATAGTATTATCAAGCTCCTCTACAGGTAGTTTATGGGAACTCTCAGCACGCAAAAGAATACTAACAGTCAACCAGAGCTTTATAAATTCATTTGAACTAGAATCTGAAGATAAAAATAACAAATTAGATAATAAAAGTTTTATATTATTTCTTGATGACTGTTTATTGCATAGCTTTGATTTTAAGCTTGGCCACAAAAAAATTAATTTATCTAAAAAAGATTACTTTAATTCTCTTGATATTTTTTTTAATAAACTTGAATCTCAGTTCAATATGCCAGTGATCATTGCAGCCCACCCTAATGGCCTGGAATATAAAAATTATGAAGAGCTATTTACACATAGAAAAGTAATTTTCAATAAAAGTTTAGCACTATCAAAAAATTGTTTTTTTGCTATGACGCACTACTCTCTATCAATTCATTACCCAATATACTTTAAAAAACAGGTTATATTTTTAGAGTTAAATGAATTAAGCGATGATATAAAAAGCCTGCAAAAAAATTATACCAAATCACTTGGATCGAAGATTTATAATATACAAGAATCATCTAGCAAAGTTATATTAAAAAAGGTAAATCACAAAAAGTATAATAAATTTATTAATTCTTATTTAAATAACCCTACTATTAAAATATTGCATCAATATAGTCCTTTAATTTCCTATTTTAAATCTTAAGATTATTAAGAAATTCAACTATAATACTAGATATGAAATCAGTAAAAACACCTAAATTATCAATATGTATTAGCACTTTAGATAGAGAAGAGCTTCTTAAGGAGCTAATTGAATCAATTTTGGATCAAAAATGTAGTGATATTGAGATAGTAGTTTCCGATGGAGGCTCTCAAGATAATACTTGCAAACTAATGGAGTCCTTTGAATCAAATAATCATAATATTAAATTTATTAACCCGGGGCGACATGTTGGCCTAGATGAGGGCTATCACATGGCAGTAATTGGGTCATCAGGTGATTATATTTGGTGCATGCCTGATGACGACTACATACTTCCTGATGCACTATCTACAATTATTAAGTCATTAAAAAATGAGGATAATATTGACTTCCTTATCGTTAACTTAAGATGTTATACGAATGATTTAAAGACAGATCTAAACCAGAACTTAATTCCTATTTTTGAAGATAAGACTATGTCCTTTGACGAATTCAAAGATATTTTTTCAGAAAATATTTATGGCCTCTCTTATATGGGTACTCATATTTTAAAGAGAGAGATTTGGTTTGAAAATAACCCAGAAGATTTTTATGACTCATGGTTTGGTACTTTTGCAGCAATGGGAGAAAGCAAACTTATTAATGTTGTAAGATACTTGAATGAACCAATAATTTATTATAGAAGCGCATGCAGTTGTTGGACAGAGCATAGTTTTGAGATTTGGTACAAGATTTGGCCAGGATTAGTAAATAAATTTGGATTATTCTCCAGTAAAATTAAACAAAATCCAGAAATCCTCTATCCATGGCTTCGTGGATTTTCACTTTTAAAATCTAGAGCAATGGGGGAGTTTAATTTTAATTGCTATACAAAATACATCAAAGACAACCCAAATGCTTCCTTGCTTACCCATTTTTACTCTATTCTAATATCATTTTTACCAATTTGGATATTAAACACATCAGTCCTTCTGGCCATGCTAATTTTTAAAAGAACCTATCTTTATGCTATATATACAATGGCAATGAGCTCACCAACCCCAAATTTAGCGATCAGAATTTCTAGTTTTTTCGGAATAAAATTCTAAGAAATTATGAATACCGTATTAAATAATGTGGAAACTATAGATTTACTTGCGTATAACGATCAATATGGACCTTGGTTAAATGATATTTCTGAATTATTAGAGCTCAGTTCAGTAAAAAATAATACCTTCTTTGATTTTGGCTGCGGCATGGGAGCATGGGCAATGGTTGCTTCTAAATCTTTCGATGAAGTTATGGGAGCAGATTTTATAGATGAAATAGAAAAAGGTAAATCACTACTAAGGCACAATAATATTGATAATGTCACATTTAAAGAATTAATAAGTGGCATAAATGATCTAGACACTTTAAATATCAAGCCTATTGATATGCTTATTTCTATAATGGTAATTGAGTTAATCCCATCATCAAGTGTGATTGATTTATTTCAATTTGCTTCAAATAACTTAAGTAATGATGGCAGATTCTTGATAGTCACAAGAAAGAGGGTGGGTTTCTTAAGAACCCTCCTTTCATTTGAAAGGTTTAGGTGGGAAAATCCTCTGAAAGCTTTAAAAGTTCTTCGAGGGCTTTTTAGAGGCTTTGTTATATCTTTATTTTCGAATGAAATAAAGCCCTCCCATAGACCAAGGTTTTATCATAATGATACTGAGATTATAAACTTAGCAAAAAGATTTGATCTTAAGTTATATAAAGGCCAAAAAGAATTATCTAAAATTGAGTGTATTAAATCCCTAGAAAGGAATATTTCTATTAATAAATTTTTTAATATCAGACAATCAAATTGGTATATTTTTGAGAAAAATCAGGAGTCATAAATGAAAGATATAAAAACTGTAATACTATGTGGAGGAATGGGTACTAGGCTTGCAGAAGAGACTTCCCTGAGACCAAAGCCTATGGTGGAGATAGGCGACAGGCCAATGTTATGGCATATCATGAACCTTTATAACACCTATGGCTATAATGAATTTGTTCTAGCACTTGGCTTTAAGGGTGATTTTATTAAAAATTATTTTTTGAATTATCATGCTCTCATGAGTAATATATCTATTGATCTATCAACTGGAAAAACATCTTTTTCATCTAATGATATTGAAGATTGGAATGTAAATCTTGTTGATACAGGACAAAATACTTTGACAGGTGGAAGGCTATTAAGACTAAAAGATTTATTAAAGAATGAAGATCATTTTATGGTTACATATGGAGATGGTTTATCAAATGTAAATATAGAAAAATTAGTAAATTTTCATATTTCGCATGGAAAAATAGCCACAGTTACTGCTGTGAGGCCTCCAGCAAGATTTGGTGGAATGAAGATATCGAGTTCAATTGTTGAATCCTTTGAAGAAAAGCCTCAGTCTGGAGAAGCATCAATTAATGGTGGTTTTTTTGTCTTTAGCAAAAAAATATTTGATTATTTAGAAGATGACAGAACAATCCTAGAATCCTTTCCCATGGAGAGACTTGTTAATGATTCTCAACTTATGGCTTACGAGCATAATGGATTTTGGCAATGTATGGATACTGTAAGAGATAGAGATTATCTAAGAGATTTATATAACAATGGCTCACCTCCATGGACAATTGGCTAATAAATGATTTTTAATAATATTTTTCAAGGAAAAAAAGTTTTAATTACTGGAAATACCGGCTTTAAAGGTAGCTGGCTAACAGTTTGGCTGCTTAGGCTTGGAGCACAAATTATTGGCATTTCAAAAGATATACCTACATCACCTTCAATGTTTGAAGACTTGGATTTGAAATCAAAAATCAAAAATTATTCTATCGATATCATTGAACAAGATCTAGTTAGAGAAATTATTTCAAATGAAAAACCAGATTTTATTTTTCATTTAGCAGCTCAAGCAATTGTTTCTGTGTCTTATGAAGCTTCATTTGAAACCATGAATACAAACATTATGGGAACTGCAAGCATTCTAGAATCTTTAAAAGATTACGAAAATGAATGCACTGTCATAATGATAACTAGTGATAAATGTTATGACAATGTTGAATGGCCATGGGGTTACAAAGAAATAGATAAGCTCGGTGGTAAAGATATTTATAGTGGCTCCAAAGGAGCTGCTGAGCTCGTAATAAATTCTTATGTAGAATCATTTTTTAAAGATAAT
>MDTF01018077.1_pt1 | contig 16946 bp, 12 predicted proteins | sample 811191 | NCBI WGS metagenome assembly MDTF01 (sample SAMN05326649, study PRJNA326480) | marine metagenome | isolation source: seawater | place: Southern Ocean | collected 2011 | reverse complement strand
TTCATTGGGAATTTTGTACCAAGCTATTACTCAGTTTTTAGGTTTTAAAAATTATGGTGATGAATATAAAGTTATGGGTTTAGCATCTTATGGAGAACCTTTGTATATGAATCAATTTAATGATTTAATTAAGTATGATAAAGAAAATTTATTTTTTCTAAATTTAGATTACTTTTCTCATCACTCTAATTCAAAATTTTCTTATAATTTTTCTAATGGAATTCCTAAATTTCAAGATCTATACTCAGAAAAAATTAAAGAACTTTTAGGTAAGGATAGAAGCCCAAATGACAAAATTGAAAAACATCATTTTGATATTGCTGCTTCTTTACAATTATCTTTTGAAAATATTCTATTTTCAGTTTTAAATGATTTATATAATGATACAGGTGAAAAAAATTTATGCTTAGCTGGCGGTTGTGCTCTAAATTCAAAATTTAATGGTTTAATTAAAGAGAAAACTCCATTTAAAAATATTTTTATTCAGCCCAATGCTGGAGACGCTGGAGGAGCTATGGGTTCTGCTTTACATTTTCTTCAAAATAGTGATTTGAATGGAGCTAAAATAGAACCAATTGATACAAGCAAATGTTATTTGGGAACTTCTTACACCAATGAATTTATTGAAGAAAATCTGATAAAGAATAACGCACTTTTAAAAGAGTACTCATTCAAAAAATTAGATGATAAAGATCTATATGCCGAAGTTGCTAAAAGAATATCTAATAATCAGATTATAGGCTGGTTTAAAGGAAGATGTGAGTGGGGACCTAGAGCTCTTGGAAATAGGTCAATTCTTGCAGATCCAAGAAACCCTAATATTAAAGATATTTTAAATGCAAAAATAAAATTACGTGAAAGTTTTAGACCTTTTGCACCAGCAGTTCTAGAGGAGTTTTCTAATAAGTATTTTGATTTAGATTATTCCTCACCTTATATGTTGAATGTTGTTAAAGCCAAACAGTTAGCAAAAGACCAGGTACCCTCTGTTGTACATGTGGACAATACTTGCCGTGTACAAACAGTAAGTATAGCAGATAATTTTCACTTTTATAATTTGATAAATGAATTTAACAAATTAACGAATGTCCCAATAATACTTAATACATCTTTTAATGAAAATGAACCTATTGTTCTTAATCCAGACCATGCATTTGATTGCTTTAGAAGAACATCTATGGATTGTTTAGTTTTAGAAAATTGGATAATTACAAGGTAGCTTATGAGGGTAGTACAAGTCTTAGATGAGATATCAAAAAAAAATATTAGTATTGTAAGTGTTGTTAGAATTATCTCCTCTTACAAATATCTATCCAAAGAATCAAAAATAATTGTTGCAAATAATGAAGATAAACTTAGAAAAGTTGGAATTGTAAAGAGCTTATTTAGTAATTTATTTTTTAGCTCCGAGGTTAATAGAATTCTAAAAACTCAAAATCCAGAGATAGTTCATATTCATGGAATATGGAGACCAATTCACTTTTTTTTTATGTTGCATTGTAATTTTCTTAATATCCCAGTATTAGTTCAACCTCATGGAATGCTTTTAAAGGAAGCTTTGAAAAGTAAATCATATATCAGTTATGCAATTAAATTATTTACACTTTTTATTTTTTATCGATTTTTTTTAACTAGGTCCTCATTTATAGCAGTGACACAAGAAGAGAAAGAATCTATAAGTAAATATTTTCCAAGGGCTAAAATATCTATCGTAAAAAATCCGTTAGCTATTCAAAAAATAAGTTCAAAAATTATTTACAAAAGATTTGTTTATTTTGGAAGATTTAATAAGCATAAAAATTTAAAAGAATTTATTATTGCTTTTATTTCTGCGAAACCCAGTAGCGATTGGTCTTTTCATATTTATGGAATTGAAGATGATGTAAATTACAAAAATGAATTATTAGATTTAGTTCTTAATTCTGGTTTTCAAAAATCTATTAAATTTATTAAACCAGAATTTAATATTAAGAAAAAATTTAAAATTATATCTGAGTCCTGGTGTAATGTTTTACTTTCTAAATCAGAAATATTGAGCTTATCGGTATTAGAGGCTTTTAGCGTAGGAACACAAAGCCTTGTAAATAAAAAAATATTTTTTCCAGTGTGGATTAAGAAGTTTTTGATTAGACCTGATGTAGTAAATGAAAGCTTAGTAAAAAGTATTCAATTAATAATGCAACAAGATCTTCAAGAGAAAAAAAGGTTAAAGAATACTATGAAAGATTTATTTCAAAAAAAATATGCTCTATCTAACGAAAAAAATATCTACCAAACTTTCTTAAAAAAAATTACCCATCAACATAATACGGTTAACCGATTTAGTAATTTCTCAGTATTATTCTCAAATTTACTTAATTCTGTATTAGTTCCATTCTTAATGGTTTTATCTGTATTTTTTAACGATTCATCATTTGCAGCTGAGATTGGTGTTTACCCAGGTATTGTTCTGTTGTTAACTCAAGTCTTTTCAGCTAACGCTAGGTCTTTATTACTCTATAATCCTAATATCAAATTCTATGATCAAGTAATTAATTTAAGGTTTTATGTTGGTATTAGCATTTTACTTATCTTGACATCATATCAATATTTTTTTTCTTATACTGAGAATTTTATGAATTTATCTATTTTAAGTTTCATTGTTTATTTATCATGGATTAATGAAATAAACCTAGCTGTTCATGAAAAAAATAGATCATCGTTAATTATTAAAATTTTTTTAATAGTAAGTGTTTTATTTTACTTTTTATTGATCGCTAATTTCCTATCAGAAGGTGATAAACTTTCGTTTATTCTTAAGTTTTATTTGTTATTTCATGCTTTATTTTTTGTATACCATATAAATTTTCTAAACCTTAACATCAGAAAATTTATTCAATATTTTAAAAATCAATTTGAGGAGTATTTAGCTGTTGCTTCCAGTTTTTTTAATATTATAGGTGTAATAATTTGGAGAATTTCTTTAGTAATGCTTTTAGGAAAATCTATAGCAGGGTTATTTTTTGCTTCATTTGCAATAGCCTCTTTTCCTGGAACATTATTTAACAATATAGTTGGTCAGATTGTAACAATTAATCAAAAGTTAAAAGAATTAATTTATAAAATTTCTAACGTACTATTTGTTTTATATATTATTCTTATATCTTTTTTAATTTTATTGAATCAAATATATTTCAAAGATTTTCAGTTTTTTAATTTTTTTCATATTACTCTAGTATCATTATTCGGCACACCATTTATGCTGAGAGCTCTATCTAACAGACACGAATTTTTGTCTTTTAGTAAAGATTATCAAAAAAAAATTTTTATAAAAGATATCATGTACGGTATTTCAATTTCTCCAATAATTATAATGCTATTTTATTTGGGTGGAGTAAATTTTCTTATTTATTCTTATCCTATATCTTCATTCTTAGCTTTATTTTATTACCGTAGGGTAAAATAATGATTGCTCAAACTTATAAAATATTAAGAATTACATTCTTTACAATTTTTGTTTGCATATCTTTTTATTCCATAAAATTTTATGAAGGATCAATTTTTATCTACATTACTTATTGTTTGTCATTAATATTAATGCTTTTTTATTTAACTGATAAAAAAGCAAGCTATTTTGAAATTTTTTTTTCTGTATATCTTTTTCTTGGTTTTTGGCTTAAATATGTTTTTAGTTTAATATTATATGATGGGAGAATTTATGACTCTAATGTTGCACAAATTAAATCAACAGACATAGATGAAATCTTAATTTTAGGTATATGCATTGCATTAATATGCCTTTTGTCCTCTTTTATTAATAAAAATCTTAAAGAAAAAAATATAATTCAAACAAAATCAAGTTTGGAAAAGCCATTCTTTGTTTGTTTATATTTAAATAATCGAATTAAAATACTTACTTTTTTTTCAATTTTTATAATTTTAGTTACACTTTTGAACTTAAAATTGGGAATTCATCAAAGAGGGTTTCTTTATGATAATCAGCTGCCATCAATAATTATAAATTTAATCAAGTGGCTCTTACTTTTTGGTTTTACAACATTTTCTTGCTTTATTTTTCATGTAGAGATTAAAAACTTAAAAAAAATAAATATTTTCACAATTGTAATTATTTTTTTCGAAGTTTTTCTCTCTTATACATCCATGTTAAGTAGATCTTTTATAATAAATTCTTCATCATTAATCCTGCCAATATACCAACAAAGCACAAGCCTAATAAAAAAATATGATAAAAAGTTGATAGTATTATTTATTTTCATATTATTTTTTACTGGAATTTCTATTTTTGGAGTCAATAATATTAGGATTGAAAAAGTTAAGGTCGTTATAGATGAGTATCATGAACTTACTGAAAAAAAATTAGATAAAGTATTAAATAGTGATCTTGATATTAATGAAAAGCTAAAAAATTATAATTTTCAAATTTCAGAAGATAAATCTAAAAATGATCAATCAAATTCAAATAAGAATACAACAGACTCTCTAACAGAGAAAGTGGATATACAGATTTTAAAAAAATTTAAGAATCCAAACGCTGAAGCACAAATATCTAAGACATCCCCCACAGATGTGATTAAGTTTATACTTATTAATAGATGGATTGGTATTGACTCTTTAATTTTAGTTTCAAGCTCAGAAAAAAAAGGATACGACTTATTTTTCAGAGCATTAAAAGAAGATAAGGACATTGTAGATTATACATTCTATGAAAAAGAGTTTGGTCTTTCTGATGTAAAAACTAATGTAAATACTGGTAAGACAATCATGAAAGGTAACACACTGCCAGGAATAATTTCTTTCCTATACTACCCTGGAAGTCTAGTTTTTTTATTATTATCAATCATGTTAATATTCTTTATATTTAATGCCTTGGAAAATTATTTAAATCGTATAACAAGTGGAAACCTAGTTTTTATGTGCTTTATCTCGAATATGATTGCAACAAGATTATTTCACTTTGGATATGCTCCAAAAGATAGCTATCTATTTTTAATTTCTATTTTATTATCCATCTTGTTTTTAACTTTATTAACGAGATTTAAACTTAATTTTTCTAGATAAGAAGAGAAAATATATTAACACATAAATTGTAATATTTATCATAAGTATGAGAGTTAAAACTTTTGCATTATTATAATAATTTGTGCTTAAAAAAATTCCTATAAACATAAAAAGATTTAAAAGTATGCCTGTTAAGGAGTTTGAAAAAATAAAGTTCTTATTAAAATTAAAAATTCTTTTTAATAACAGTGTATGAAAATGCAAACCATCAGCTTTATCAATTGTCCTGTTGGCACTTAATCTTCGTATTATTGTGAACAGATTTTCAAAAGCTGGGTACCATAATAAATTTAGAGCTAGTAATGGTGAAATATAACTATTTGTATTAATAAAGTTGATCAAATAAATTGCCATAAAAATATTAATTACATAAACGCCATTGTCTCCCAAAAAAGATTTTTGAAATAAATTTGATAAGAAAAATATAAAAAAAATAATTATAATTATTTTTATATTAGGAAAATTAATTGGATTAGGGAATTCACCATACAGAATAGCTAAACTTACTATAAGATAGTACCCAATAACGTTACAATTTACTCCATCACAAAAATTAGAGCCATTAACCAGTATGACTATACATATTGAAGAAAATAATAAATTAAAAATAGTATTATCAATAAAATAGTCTAAAAAAAATAGACCTGTTTTATTAATTTTTAAATCCAATGAATAGATAAAAAAAATTATTAAAATAGATTGTAAGAGCAACCTTAGTTTAGGACTGAAGTTAGTTTTTAAATCTGAAAAAATACCAAGTATTAAGAATGAAAAAAGAAATAAAATTACTAAAAAAGAATAATTGTTATAACTAGCACTTAACATCCATGTAGTTATTGCTATGAACAAGTATATCCCACCTGTTAAAGGTGTATTTTTATTATATTTTGATTTATGGTTTTGATCACGAGGAGCATCAAGCAAAATAAAATATTTGCTTTGGATAAATATTAGAGATAATGAAATAATTGATAGGTATATAAATATATTAAGCATTTCGTTTATGATAATCAAAGAGAATAAGTATCACAATTGTTTACTATTTGCATCTGTAATGCTGATTTTAATACCACCTGCTTTAATTTCTGGACCATTTTTACCAGACTTATTTATCGTACTAATCTCTTTAATTTTTTTATTAATCCTAAATAAGCATAATCAATTATCTATTTTGAAATCTCATTTTTTCAGATTGTTTATAGCTTTTTATATTTATTTAATTTTAACCTCTGTGCTGTCAGACAACTTTTATGATTCAATAAAACCCTCATTAACTTATGTGCGATTTGGTCTTTTTTCATTAGCGGTGCTATTTATACTCAAAAATAAAAAAGACTTTGTAAGGCATTTCTATTTAGTGATGTGTCTTACCCTTGTAATCTTAATATTTGATGGATATTTTCAATTTATTACAGGAAAAAATATATTTGGTTTTAGAGATCACCTTAGACCAGACCGCCTCAGTGGTCTTTTTTTTGATGAGTTAATTTTAGGATCATATTTAGGAAAAATTTTACCAATTTTTTGCACCTTTTATATTTTGAATAAAAAGTATTCTAATAAATATTATATTTTTATATTAATTTTATTAATTTACATTCTAATATTTTTATCAGGTGAAAGGTCAGCTTTTTTCACCACTACACTTTATTTAATTATGATCACTCCTTTTTTGTTAGGTATAAAAAAAACAACAATTCTTTTTATATTTATAGGCATGATATTTACTGTTTTAATTTCAACAAACAAAAATATTAAGAGTAGATATGTGGATCAAATGTTAATGCATACATTTCAACAAACTAAAAACTCTAGTACCTTTATGCCTGACCATATTGGTTTGTTTGCGTCTGCAATAGATATTTTTAAAAAAAATATTATTGTTGGTGGTGGTGTTAAAACATTTAGGATTAATTGTAAAAACACCGTTAATGAAAAATTAACAAAATTGAAAGTATCCATTCCAAATATAGTTTTTTGTAATACTCATCCTCATAATTATTATCTACAACTATTAGCAGAAACGGGCTTGGTTGGTTTTTTATTTGTTTTTGTAATTTTCATCAAATTATTATTTAATTATATCAAACAAATATATAATTTAATAAAAAACAATAAAAATATAAAAAGTGAATACGTAACTATATTATCAGGATTAATCATTTATATTTGGCCATTAACTACCACAGGTAGTTTCTTTAATAATTGGATATGTTCTGTTTTGTTTTTACAAATTGGTATTTATTTATATATAATAGAAAATGAAACTCAAAATTAACCTTACTTATACTTATATTTATATTGCAATATCTACACCCTTATCCTTCTCCGGCGTATAGACTTGGCACTTTTATTTTTTATTCATTAGAATTTTTTACTATGAAAATTTTATATATAAAATTCAATTTAAAAAATAATAAAAACATTGCTATATTATCTAGATTAATTATTTATCTATATATTGTTAAATGAATATAAAAATTAATTACCATTATCTATATATTTTAATATTCGCCTCTTTCTTTTTCTTTTGGGGGGTCAATTTAAACTTAGTTAGAGACTTAACATTTTTAGATTTTGATTCAAAAAATCGGGATTTACTTTCAAATTTCAGATTAAGTCGTTTAATTGTAATTTTAATTATTCCCATACTTTACAGTTTAATAAAAAAAAATATTTCATCATTTAAACAAATATTTAATTACCAAAAATATATAATGTTTTTTATTTTATTTGTTGTAGCACATTATTTTTTTGTCAAATTCTATTACAATGATTCTATTAGTAAATCTGAAATATTTAATTTGTTCTATTTACTGTTGTTATCTGTAATTTATTGTCATTATCGAAATTTCATACAAGTTAATTTTGCAAAGATTATCACCTGTTATTTAATAATTTTTTTTACCTTTTCAATTTATGTGGGGTCACAAATTTATAATGTAGGACAATGTAATATTGACCTTTATATAATTACTGTAATTCGAAAATATTTAAAAATTAGTCTGAGTAATAGTATTTATTTAGAAAATTCACACTTAGCAATGATGACAATAGCTGTCTTTTTTTCTTCATTATTTATTTTGTTAAAAGAAAAAAAAATAAATATTTTATTTTTATTATTATTTTCGATAGAAGTAATTATTGTACTAAATAATTTATCTACAACATATTTTGTTGGTTATTTTTTTGTACAAGTATTTTTATTATTATTTTTGTTTAAAAAAGTTAATATTAAATACTGGATTATTACTATTTTCTTTTTATTATTAAACTCATACCTTTTCTTTTCAGACAAAAACTGTACTACAAAAATTACAGCGCTTAAGGTTAAAGATATTGTAGAAAACAATCTTCAAAAAAAGGATTCAAATGTGACTACATTAATTTATCGAAGATCAATTATAGTTGCCAAGGATACACTTTTGCATCATTCATTAGGTTGGGGAATTGATGGAATGGATAATGCAACTAACAATTTAATCCAAGACTACCTGGATTGTGATGAACGAGCTCACAACTTCAATCTTACAGGCAAGGATAATATAGTGAAAGGATGTAATCATCGAATTCCTGACAATGTCGGTGGGTATCTAGATGAGAATGCGACTTACTGGCCAAGTAAACTTCTTAACTTGAAAGATGGTTTGTCAAATTTATTTAAGCTGTTTACCGAGTTTGGGATTTTTGCTTTTATTATTTATTTTTACTTTCTTAAATACACCCTGAATATAAAAAATATTAACTCATATAACCTATTTATAATTGCGTTATTCATTACAATCTCTATTAGAGGTGCAGGTTATTTTAATGGAGGATTTATATTTTGTATATTAGAATTTTTTTATTATCAAAAATCTATACAAAAATTAAAATATTAAAAACTTATCTTAATAATTCGTTTGTAATTAATTTTGGAATTTTAATGGAAGCATTATATTTTTTTGCATCCATATAAGCATTATGTGAAAAAAATTTATAATTAAATTTAACTTTATTAATGTATTTAATAATATTTATGTTTTTATTTTTAGAATTTATAATTATTCCATCATGATTATTTTTTATTAATTCATTAATTCCACCTTTAGTAAAATAAATTAATGCTGGTATGCCATAACTCTTGGCTTCTAAAATAGTAAACGGACAGTTTTCAATAGGACTGGTTATTAAAAGCAAATCTATGTTTTTATATATTGTGGAAACATCTTTATTATAAAAAAATTTAATATATTTCTTTTGATCCTTATTCAAATTTAATTTATTGTTAGCAAATATATTAAAAATAAAATGAACTTTATTTTCATAGGCTATTTTTAAAAATTTTTCTAAACCCTTCTCCTTATCCACCCTTCCAACAAAACCAATTCTAAATTTTTTATTATTAATTTTAATAAATCTATTAATTTTTTTTTGTGGTTCTACTGAGTTATATTGAATTAAATTATTAGCAAATCTTGAAAAGAAATATGTTTTCTCCCAATATTTTTTTGTGAATTTGGAAACATAGAAAATTTTGTTACTAAATATGCAAAAGATACTAGATAATAATGCACTTAGATATAATAGAATGCTTTTTTTAGTTAGATGGCTATGTGCAAAGAAAAATATTTTCTTATTTTTGTAAAATAACTTAATATATAAAAAATATATCACAAAAATAGCTGGATTTGAAAATATAAAAATTGTGTTTTTATTTCTATTTTTTATTTTAATCTTTTTTAAAATCACAAAAGTTTTCCATATTTTATTAAAAATATTAATTTTGTTATGCGATACTTTTTTTTTATAATCTATGAAAATATATTCAATTTTCATTTTCGTGATAAATTTGATTAGAGTTTTTTCAAAAGTTAGTATTCCACCAAATGCATTTGATATAAAGACTATGCTATTTTTCATTTTTTTATAATATGAGTTATTTTATAATTCTATGTTTATTATATATTCAAATAATATTTTTAAAATTAACAGTCTAATTAAAGAAAGAATATGACATAATAACTTGTAATATCTATCTCTATTTTTTCTATAAAATATAATGTTTACAAAATTTATTTCTATATTTTAATCTAATAATTTTATACAATATACGAATGAAATCAGCTTTAATATTTGGTATTACAGGACAAGATGGATCCTATCTTGCAGAATTTCTTTTAAAGAAAAATTATAAGGTACATGGTGTTAAAAGAAAATCATCTTCTTATAATACTAGTAGAATAGATCATATTTTAGATTCAAATAGTAATCTCTTACTTCACTATGGTGATGTGACGGATGCAATAAGTTTAATGAATATAATAAATAAAATAAAACCTGATGAAATTTACAATTTATCTGCTCAATCACATGTTGCAGTTTCTTTCCAGATTCCAGAATATACAGCTAACGTTGATGCGATGGGTTCTTTAAGAATATTAGAAGCAATAAGAGCCTCTAATTTGACAAAAAAAACTAAGTTTTACCAAGCTGGTACATCGGAAATGTATGGAAAAGTTCAGCAAATACCACAAACTGAAAAAACTAATTTTTACCCAAGAAGTCCATATGGTGTATCAAAACTTTTTTCACATTGGATGATTATTAACTATAGAGAAGCATACGGTATGTTTGCATGTAATGGTATATTATTTAATCATGAAAGTCCTAGACGTGGGGAAACCTTTGTTACAAGAAAGGTAACAATAGCTTTATGTAAGATAAAACTTGGTCTTCAAAAAAAATTATTGGTTGGAAATTTAAGTGCAAAAAGAGACTGGGGACATGCAAAAGATTATGTAGAAGCTCAATGGCTAATGTTACAACAAAAAAAACCAGATGATTTTGTAATTGCTACTGGAAAAAATTATTCTGTTAAAGAATTTATTAACATGTGTGCAGAATTATTGAATATAAAATTGAAATGGACTGGAAAAGGAATAAATACAAAAGCATTTGACCAAAAAGGAAAATGCATAATTGAGTGTGATAAAAGATATTATAGGCCCACAGAAGTTGACACATTATTAGGAGATGCATCTAAAGCAAAAAAATTACTTAAATGGAAACCAAAAATTAGTTTTAAAAATCTTGTTAAGGAAATGATAGATTCTGACTTTAAAAATTTAAAAAATACATATAGTGAAAAAAAATGATACAATATTCTTAGCAGGTCATAAGGGACTAGTTGGATCTGCGGTATTAAGAAAACTTAAACAATTAAAATATTCTAAAATAATAACTGTAGAAAAAAAGAATCTGGATCTTTTAGATCAAAAAAAAGTTTTTAATTTCATTAAAAAAAATAAGATAAAATCGTTAATAATATGTGCTGCAAGAGTAGGGGGTATCAAAGCTAATAACACATATAAAGCAAATTTTATTTACGAAAATTTAACAATTCAAAATAATTTAATTCATGGTGCCAAAATTAATAATATTTCAAATGTAATTTTTTTAGGCTCTAGTTGTATTTATCCAAAGAATTGTAAACAACCTATAAAAGAACAGTATTTATTGACAGGAAAACTGGAAAAAACAAATGAACCTTATGCAATTGCAAAAATTGCTGGTATTAAAATGTGTGAATCATATAATTTTCAATATCAAACTAATTATAAGTGTTTGATGCCAACAAATACATTTGGGCCAGGAGATAATTATGATTTAGAAAGTAGTCATTTTTTTCCTGCACTTATAAAAAAAATTCATGAGTGTAAAATAAATAAAAAAAAATCATTAGAATTATGGGGCAATGGGAAAACAAAAAGAGAATTAATTTATGTAGATGATTTAGCAGAAGCAATTGTTTATTTTTTAGATAAAAAGTTATCAAGAAATTTAATTAATATTGGATCTGGAATTGAAAAGACTATTGATCAATACGCAAAAATTGCATGTCAAATAATCGGAGTTAAATTAAAGATTAAATATAAAAACAAATTATTGACAGGAACACCAAGAAAATTATTAGATAGTTCTTATGCTTTAAAAAATGGTTGGAAATCTAAAATTGATCTAAAAAGTAGTATATTGAAAACATATAAACATTTTTTAAAAGAAACTAATTTTCAAGAATCTAAAAAATAAAATGTTGTTGGCAATTTTTAGTAATTACCTTCTATTAATGGTAATTTTAGGATACTCATTTATTTTAAAAAAAATTATATTTAATGGCAAAGCGGTCATTGTAAAAAACACTGATATTTTTTATGGATTATCACTAATAATATTTATTTCTTTATTATTTAATTTTTTTTACCCACTTATTTATTTGAAGCCAATAGCTATAACATGTGGTTTATTTATTTTTATATATGCAGCTTATAAAAAAATATTTAAAATAAATTTTTTTCTATATTTTGGCATAATATTTTTTACCACATTCATTGCATTTTACAGCAATATGAATGTGGATAGTCCAATGTATCATTTACAAGTTATTAAATGGTTGAGCCTTCATAAAATTAGTTTTGGTCTAAGTAATCTAGAAATCAGACTTGGTTTTAATTCTTCATGGCATTCTTTAGTAGCACTTTTAGATTTAAGTATTAATAAATTTAGTGCTAAATACTATATTAGTGCTTTAATTCTAAGCACCCTAATATACGAAACAGTTAGACACAAAACTAAGTTAAATTATAGTGATATTTTTCTTTATTTAACTATTTCATTCTTAATTATCTATAGTTTTCTTCACCCATTTGGAAATGGAGTAATATTAAATCATTTGGGAAATCCTGAGAGAGACATTATTGCAATGCTATTTTTTTTTTTAATTATCTTTTTTTTCCTGAAAGCCCTGGAGAATCCAGCAAATAATAAAAATTATATTAACTTATTAGCGATATCACTTTTTTTATGCCTCAGCACAAGACTGATGATGTCACCAATGGCAATATTATTTGTCATCATCTTATTAAAAGATAAGGAATATAAAGTAGTAAACTTTACAACTATTTTTTTATTTATCACTAGTATTTTATGGGTTCTAAGAAGTTTTTTTTTAAGTGGTTGTTTATTTTTCCCCTATTATCAAACCTGTTTTAAAACAAGTTGGGCTGTAAATATTAAAGAGGTGCAGTTTTTTGTTGAGGAGGCCATGAGGATATCAAGAACTTTACCCACTAGGAATGGTGTCACTGATGCAAATTTTTCTCTACATAGTTATGACTGGATTCCTCAGTGGATTAATGATTATTTTTTTAGTGCAGCATTATTGCAAATAGGGACAATAACTTTAATAAGTGCATTCTTATTACTCTTCGTAACAAGCCTTTTTAAAAAATATAAATCAAAAAGTATTATTAATAGATATGACCTATCTATTTTTATTTGTATTACTATTATTATTTTTTTCTGGTTTATTAGTGCTCCTGAAACAAGATATGCATTGGGACCCCTTATAAGTTTACCATGCTTTTTTGTAATGCTACTCTTTAAAAAATTAAGCTTAAAAGAATTTTTGATAAATAAAAATATAAAACTATCATTAGTTATGGGAACGTTATTTCTTTTGCTTATTTCTAAGAGTTTTACATATTTTCAATTTAGTGACTTATTTATAAATAATAAAAAAATACATAATTATTCACATATAAAAAAAATAGGGAGATTCAATGATACAAACTTTTTTTGGGGTAAATTTCTATGTTCTGATTTTAAAGAAATTTGTGTAAATACTGTTAAAGAAAATTATGCAATAGGCGAAATCTTTAACTATAAAGTTTATAAATCAGATTCATGGATAAAAAAATAAAATTAAAATGAAAATATCTATAATTACACCAACTTTTAATAGCGCAAGTACAATTCAATCGAATTTAGACTCAATTAAAACTCAATTATTTAAGGATTATCAATTGATTATAATTGATAATAATTCAACAGACGAAACCATAGAAATTATTAAAAAGAATAAAATTCCAAATATTAAATTTTTAATTGAAAAAGATTTAGGCATATTTGATGCAATAAACAAAGGTATTGAGTTAAGTGATCACGAATTAATTTCTGTTTTACATAGTGATGATTTTTATAATGATGAAAATGTATTACAAAATATAGTTGAAGAATTTAATAAAGATGAAGATATTGACATAGTTTATGGAAATTTGATTTATGTTAAAAAAGATAACGTAAAAACCACATTAAGATACTGGAAGTCTGGTTCATATAATGGAAACTCATTTTTTAAAGGTTGGCATCCACCACACCCAAGTTTTTTTGCTAAAAGAAGTTTATTCAAAGATTATGGTTATTATAACATACACAATGGTAATTCTGCAGACATAGAACTGATGTTTAGATTTTTAAATACTCATAATTTGAAATCAAAATATTTAAATAAAACATTAGTAAGAATGAGATATGGAGGCGCTTCCAATAAAGATATTTTTTCTATCATTAAACAAAATATTCAAATTATGAAATTTTTAAAAATTAATAGAAATTTATATAAAATTACTATCTTTATTCTATATAAATTTGTGGATAGATTAAAACAATTTGTAATTAAAGAATAATTGTATAAAAAATAAACTCTAATGAAAATTTCAATAATTATACCATGTTTTAACGAAGAAAAAACGCTATCCAAAATTATTGATAAAGTTTTAAAATTTAAGTCATTTGAAAAAGAAATTATTATTGTAGACGACTGCTCCAAAGATAATACTCCACTTATAATACAAGATTTATTATTAAAATTTAGTGAAATTAAATCTATTAGACATGAAAAAAACTATGGAAAAGGGGCTGGTATAAATTCTGGAGTTAAGATTTCAACTGGGGACATTATTTTAATACAAGACGCAGACCTTGAATATAACCCTGAGGACTATGATAGTTTATTAGAGCCATTTTTAAAAACAGATGCTGATGTTGTATATGGATCAAGGTTTTTAGGTGGAAAATACGTTAGGTTAAGTTTTTTTTGGCACTATGTAGCCAATAAACTTTTGACGACATTATGCAATACATTCACAAATTTAAATATGACGGATATGGAAACTGGCTATAAATTATTCAAATCTGAGGCGATTAAATCAATCGATTTAAAAGAAAAATCGTTTGGCATTGAACCTGAAATCACAGTTAAACTTGCTAAAAAAAACTATAATTTTTATGAAGTCCCTATTTCTTACAGTGGACGCTCATATGATGAAGGTAAAAAAATAGGTTTAAAAGATGCCTTCAAAGCTATTTATTGTATTGTTAAATATAGATATTTTGATTAGTCGGCTATAATTACATTATAATTCAAATATTTTTTAGATTTTAATTTTTGCCCTAAGTAATGTGTGCATGGTGAGTAACCATATCCACACATTTCAATACTTTCAAAATAGGTAAAATTATTTAATTCAATTTTTTTTACGTCAAATTTATTTAAAAAAATAGTTTTAGGAAAAATCTCCATATAATTTTTGTCTTCTGAACCAACTATTCTCAGTATATTTTTTAAAAAAAAGATTATGATAGATAAAATCAAAAATAATCTAAAAAACTTATAAGCATTTTCTTTCAAAGTATTATTTAAGACACATAAATATGCAAATCCTAATGCCAGAAATGAAACAAAATAAGAATAACCATATCTATAAACAGGTACTTTTAAAAACCAAACTATAGAAAAAATAATCATAAGTATCATGAGCATAATATATTTCTTACTATGAATATTACTCTGAATTATATTTTTATCTTTAAACTTAATATAAATAAATATATATATAAATATAAGCAATATTAAATACGGTAGTAAAATTTTAATAATTTTTATTAAATGTGATTTGCTCCATGTACGCACCCAATTAAAATCTTTAGAATATTCAGATTGTGAAATATTATTTATATTTTTAAAATCAGGCCATGCTTTTGTCCATGCCTCATTTTCTTGAGATACATTTTTTGTTTGACTGATATTAGACCATTCTAAATCTTGAAAGCATAAGTTGCTAACAGGGTATATTGCGCATCCAGAAATAATTGTATTTTTAAAGACCCATAAAAATAGAAAAATGATAGCAAAGTAACTTTTTGGTATTAAAAATATTTTAAACAATTCATTTTTTTTTAAAAAAATAAATGGAAGAAAAATAGCAAAAGCCATAGTAATCTTATTTAAAATAATAAAAACAGACAATATAAAATTGTTAGCATTAAAAGATACTTTTTTATTATTAAATGATTGTATTATTTCTGAAATAAGAAAAAAAAATAAGAAATGTGTTGGCGCATCATTGCCATATTCTCCATACCTATTCATTTTATAGGCTATAAATATTATAATAAAAAATAAATAAAAAAAGTGAAAATCAAATTTTTTAGATTTTAAATAATTAATTACATGCGCCAAAAAATTAATAATTACTGAAGAGGCGACAATGGCTATCGAGAAAGTAATTCCTTTATTGCCAAATATAAAATTGTTAAAAAAAGCGGAGAAATATTGAATTATGGAAATATGAGCAAATCTGAAATGTAGATTTGAGAGTCCAAAGATTATCTTTTCCTCATTTAAAATACTTGTGTAGGGTAGGTGATATAGTATTGCATCTGGTCGATATATATTGCTTTTTGCTATTAATAAAAAAAGTATAATTGAGTTAAAAATTACAAATTTTAAAAAATTCACAGAAAAATAAATTTTTAAATTTTTAAAAAATATGAATAAAGGTAATATTAATATCAAACTATTAATGACAACATTTAGTGGGGAAAAAAAATTTATTAGTAGTGTAATAAAAGAGATTAATATAAGACCATAAATTAAATCGTTAGATAAATTTATAATACTACTACTATTATGCTTATTAAAAATATAACCACAAGGTGTTAATATAATAACTGCCAATATGGAAAAAAAAATTAATTCAAACATGGTATTTTTAAATGATTAAGTT
>MDTF01016472.1_pt1 | contig 16946 bp, 17 predicted proteins | sample 811191 | NCBI WGS metagenome assembly MDTF01 (sample SAMN05326649, study PRJNA326480) | marine metagenome | isolation source: seawater | place: Southern Ocean | collected 2011 | reverse complement strand
TGAAAAAATTTTAGAAGACACTTTAAAAGTTTGGGACTTTGATTTTGAAAAAAAAAAAGCATTACAAATGAAGAATCATTTTTGTTAAATATAAAAAATATTAAAAAAAAATTAAAAATTAGAATGCAAATCATTTCCATAATAAATCAAAAAGGTGGGGTTGGAAAAACAACAACAGCAATTAATCTTGCAGCTGGTTTGGCTCAACAAGAAAAAAAAGTCTTAGTAATTGATCTTGATCCACAGGGGAATGCTACTACTGGACTAGGTCTATCCAATTTAGAAAATTCTACTGACACAATTTATGGAGTATTGAATGGAACAAAGTCGATTTCAGAGGTAATTAAAAAAACAGAGTTTAAAAATCTAGACATTATAACTTCAAATGTTGATTTATCTGGGCTTGAGATAGAAACTGCTAGTGACAGCAAAAGAGCCTTCATTTTAAAAGTTGAATTAAGCGCTTATTTAAATGATTCTAAAGGAAGCTATGATTATATGCTTATAGATTGCCCACCATCATTAAGTCTGCTTACAGTTATGGCTCTAGTGTCTTCGCACTCACTTGTTGTGCCATTACAGACTGAATTTTTTGCTTTGGAGGGCCTGACGCAGCTAATGAAGACTATAGAAAGGATAAAAGTAAGCTTAAATCCTGAGCTAAAAATTAGAGGAATACTACTGACTATGTACGATAAGAGAAACAAACTTTCAGCACAAGTTGAAACAGAGGCAAGGGATTATTTTAAAGATAAAGTTTATCATACCATCATACCAAGAAACGTTAGACTATCCGAAGCGCCATCTCATGGCATGCCAGTTTTAATCTATGACAAAACATGTCTTGGAAGTAAATCATATTTTAGTTTTACGAATGAATTTATTAATCAAGAAAAGATAATAGGGAGCGCAGCATAATGGATGCAAGCAAAATAAAAAAAGGTTTGGGCAGAGGTCTCTCATCTTTAATTGGTGAAACAAAAATAGAAACAGATATTAATAAAGTTTCAATAAGTGATTTAGTCAGCAACAGATATCAACCAAGAAAAATATTTGATGAGGAGAGACTAGAGGAATTGACAAATTCAATAAAAGAAAGAGGCATTATTCAACCAATCATTGTAAGGAAATTAAGTGATCACAGCTCCAAATATGAAATAGTTGCTGGAGAGAGAAGGTGGTTAGCTGCACAAAAAGCAGGTTTACACGAGATCCCAGTTGTTGTTACTAATATTGACGATTTAAAGTCTTTAGAATTTTCTATTGTTGAAAATGTTCAAAGAAACGACCTAAGTGCAATTGAAGAAGCTCGTGGTTATCAGCGTCTTATAGAAGAATTCTCGTACGACCAAGCAAAAGTAGCTCAATTTATTGGTAAAAGTCGAAGCCACATTGCAAATTTTTTAAGATTATTAAGCTTACCTGAAGTAGTTTTAAAATTAATTGAAAAAAGAATTTTATCGTCAGGTCATGCCAAAATTTTAGTTGGATTAGAAAATGCAGAATTTGTTGCAAATAAGATAGTTGAAAAAAAACTTTCTGTCAGACAAGCTGAAAATCTTGTAAAAATTTTTAAGACAAAAAAACAATCACTAAAAAAACCACAGGATGTAAATTTACAAGCTTTAGAGTCCTCCGTCACAGAAAAAATTGGGTTAAATGTTTTGATTAAAAATAAAAAAAATAATACTGGCTCAATAACATTTGAGTATCGGGAAATTGACCAGTTAAATAAAATTATTGAGATTATAAAATCTAATTATTAGATATAGAGGTCTCTTCAATAATAAAATTAGCTAGGATTTTAATTGAACACGCAGAATTTTTCTTTATCAAAAGTTCTGTTTCATTAATTTTATAAATTAAGTTTTTTATATTTGTATAAGACCAATTTTTTATCTGTTGCTTTATAATTTCCTTGTCCTTCCAAAAAATTGGAGGCTTAAATGTAGAAATGATGCTCTCAATATCACCCTTATTTTTCATTTCTTCACTTAATTTTAAAAGCCTTTTTGACTTTATTAAAAAGGTTCTGATAATAAGGATGCAATCTTCTAGTGAATAATTATTTTCATTTAATATGTTAAGTGTTTTTTTTTTGTTTTTAGCCAAACAACTATCGACCAATTCTGTAACAGAGTAATTTTCTGCTAAATTTGTGAGTTTTATAAGGTCTTCAATACTAATTTTTCCTTTATTTATAGTATAACTTTCTATTTTTTTAAGCTCATTGTTTAAATTTTGTCTATCACCACTACACCTTTGGACAATTAAATTAATTGATTGTTGTGAAATTGGAATTTTTTTATCTCTAAAAAAATCACTTACTATTCTTGATAATGTCTGATTATTATCTTCATAAAACGGCATGCAGACTGTCTCTTTATTTTTTTCAAAAAGAGCTCTTATTTTGGATTTTTTTTCCAACACACCAGCATTTAAAACTAAAACCAGATCATCTATTTTTTTATTTAATATTTCCTCAAATATATCTTTAATTTTATCTGTTACTCTATTTATTATAATCAGTTTTTCATCTTCAAAAAATGATTTAGATAAAATATTACTAAAAAAAACTTCTTGATTATTTAGAACTTCATTCTCATCATAGGAATAAATATTTTCAGAATAAGATTTCTTAAATTTTTGCTCTATAATTTGTTTTTTAAAGCCTTCATTTTTTCCATATAATAAAAAAAAATTATTTTTCTTTAAGTTAATTTTTTGATACTCAAATGATTTAATAATCATTCACTGTTAGTTGAGAAAAATCAAGATTTGATCTGTGAGTTTATTAATTAAATCTGATTCAATGTTATTTTGATATTTTGTTAAATCAAATTTATTGCTCATATTATTATACGTAAAGTTTGAGCTAAACGTTTTTTGCTTAATAAGCTTATCCTCTTCCCTCAAAGAAACACTTATCGTTATTGTTGTTCTATAAATTGATGCAATTCCAGTTTTATCTCTCGAGACAATATCTATTTTTTTACTACTTTCTAATTCTAATTTTAATACAGATGCTTTGTTGTTGCTCTTTTTTAAATTCAGTATCGAAATAATCTTTCTATTTAATTTCTTTTCCCCTTTTAGTTCAAAACTATTTATTGATATATTTAGATTACTTTTTTTTGAGTAAATTGGTTCAAATCCACAGGTTGTTAATGAAACAAGCAAAACAAAAAAGAAAATTTTTATTATCATTTTATAATTAAGTTTATTAATTTATCTTTTATAAAGATAGTTTTAATAATATTTTTGTTATCTATAAATTTTTGTAATTCTTTTGTTTTTCTAATTTTTTCTATTAATTCTTTTTCTTCAATACTGTTTTCTGTCAAAATTAAGCCTCTTTTCTTGCCATTTATTTGTACCACTATATTTAATTCTTTATTTTTTAGATATTCTTCTTTTATTTTAGGCCATGAAAAAGTTTTATCAGTCGAGATTTCACTAAGGCACTCATTAGCTAAGTGAGGTGCAACTGGTATCATTATTGTTAAAATTTTTATGTAATTACTTAGTAAATTTTTATTTACTATTTCTGTTTCTGAAATTTTATTATAGAAGCTATAGATCTCATGTAAATTTGCAATAATGACGTTATAGCTAAATTTATTTAAGCTATTATTTACCTTATTAAGCATTTGGTTTGTAAATTCTTCAATAGGCTTGCTAAAAGTTTGAGCTTCGTTTCTCTTTTGTTTTTGAATTTTGCGTTCAATTTTTCTATGCATAGACCAAAATTTTTGTATAAATTTGTACGATGCAACCATTCCTTTGTCTGACCATTGCACATCTTTTTCTGGTGGGCTGTCAGATAGGATAAAGAGTCTTACAGCGTCTGCACCAAAATCTTTTATCATTTGCTCTGGATCAACTGTATTTTTTTTAGATTTAGACATGGACTCGGATGGTCCTGTAAAAATTTTTTCTGTGGAATCTTCTTTATTGTAGTAATTTTTTCCATCATCTGAAACAATCTCATCAGGGCTAAACCATTTATCATTTTTATTTTTATAGGTTTCGTGACAGACCATTCCTTGAGTAAATAAACCTTTAAATGGTTCTTTAGATTTAATATTTTTATTATCAAAATCTAAAGCTCTTGTAAAAAATCTTGAGTACAAAAGGTGTAATATAGCGTGTTCTACTCCACCAATGTATTGATCTACAGGCATCCAATAATTTACTTCATCAATATTAAAACCCTCTTCAATATTTTTGGGTGAACAAAACCTTAAAAAATACCATGAAGAATCTACGAAGGTATCAAGAGTGTCCGTTTCTAATAAACAATCCTCACCTTCAATGTTTATTTTTTTCCACTCTTTTTGATGATCTAAAGGATTCCCTTGTGTATTGAGATTGATATTTTCAGGAAGTTTAATTGGCAGTTTGTCTAATGGAACTTTTATAATTTCTTTATTTTTTTTATAGGCAATTGGAATAGGGCACCCCCAATATCTTTGTCTCGATATACCCCAATCTTTTAATCTGAAATTAATTTTTTTCTTCCCTATTTTTTCTTTCTCTAATATTTTAATTGTTTCTGCAATGGATTGTTCTGGTGCTTTTAACCCATCCAAAAATTGAGAATTAAAGATTATTCCAGGGCCAGTATACGCCTCTTTTAAAATTTCAAAATTTTCTTCTTCATCAAAAGGCTTAACTACAGGAAGAACATCTAATTCATATTTTAAAGCAAAATCCAAATCTCTTTGATCATGAGCCGGGCAACCAAATACAGCCCCAAAACCATAATCCATCAAAACAAAATTTGCAAAATAAACTGGAACTTTTTTATTTCTATCAAGTGGGTTTATTGCTATTAGATCTGTTTTAAATCCAATTTTTTCTGCTTGTGCTATGGACTCTTCAGTTGTTCCAGTCTTTGAACAATTTTTTTTAAATGCTATGAATTCTTTATTGTTTTCATAAAGTTTTGATATTGGATGGTCTACCGATACTGCTAAAAATGAAAATCCAAATAAAGTATCTGGTCTTGTCGTAAAACATTTAATGTTTTTAACATCTGAATTTCCTTGAATGTGAAAATCTATTTCACATCCAAAAGATTTTCCAATCCAATTTTTTTGCATGATCTTGACTTTATTGGGCCACTCATCAAGTTCGTTTAGCCCCTCTAAAAGATCCTCAGAAAACTTAGAAATATTAAAAAACCACTGATTAAGTTTTTTTCTTTCGACAGTTGCTCCAGATCTCCATCCCTTTCCATCTATAACTTGCTCATTTGCTAGAACTGTCTGGTCAATAGGATCCCAATTAACATAATTCTCCTTTCTATAAACTAGCCCTTTGTCGTAAAGATCCAAAAAGAATTTTTGTTGATGTTTGTAATAACTTGAAGAGCAGGTTGATATTTCTCTATCCCAATCAATAGAAAGGCCTAATTTTTTAAGTTGCTCTTTCATTATAGAAATATTTTTCTTAGTCCATTCTTTAGGATCTAAATTGTTTTGACGTGCAGCATTTTCTGCCGGCATACCAAAAGAATCCCAACCCATTGGATGGAGCACGTTGTATCCCTGTAGTGATTTATATCGAGCCAGAACATCGCCAATAGCGTAATTTCTCACGTGACCCATGTGAATTTTTCCAGATGGATAGGGAAACATTTCTAAACAATAAAACTTCTTTTTATCTTTTATTACCTCTGCTTTAAAAGTTTTATTTTGTTCCCAATATTTTTGCCACTTTTCTTCTGTAATCTTAAAATTATATCTTTCAGGTTCCATCTTAAAATGAATTAATTTAATAAATGTTAAATAATTTAACTACTTATAACTTTTTCCTGGCAGCTTATATTGCTTATTTTCTTCTTTAGTAACTTTAAGATCTACTTTCTTAATTTGTGCGGCTTTTTTTAAAATAGCAAATCTTATTTCACTATTTAAGTTACTTTCAATTTTATTAGTTTGACAATTATTTTGACTATTACAAGTTTTTTTATGAATTATAACATTAATAGCATCTGATCTAATTTCATTTGTTAAAAATCTTATTGTAATTTTCATTTGATCGTTTGAACTTTCTTCACCAAACCAATCTGTTACAATAATTCCACCAGCATAATCAACATTATTTAGAGGTGCAAAATTTAATTTTTCAAGAGCAGCTCTCCACAATGGGTTTGAAGAAGCAAACTGAAAATCACCAGATTTTTTTCCAAGATTTCCAAGTCTGAAACCTCTTCCTTCTTCTATATTTTTTTTAATTCTATCATTGGCATTTGTGGGCACTTTTCTAGCATCAGCTGGCTTCCAAATACCACATGAATTTAGCATAAATAAAAAAGTAAAAAAAATAGCTAACAGTTTTTTGTTATAAAATATTAAGTTTTGCATTATTGATTTTTTGATTTAATTATATGTTTATTAGCAGCTTTATATAAAAATACCGTAATAATGACAAGAAGTAGCATTTTAGTGTGATATTATTGCAACAAATATAATAAAAACAGTTAAGAAACCATCAATAAGTATTAATTATCAGATTTAATTATAATTTGTACATATTCATATATGAAAAACAATAACAAAAGGAAAAAACATGAATAACTTTAAAAAAGTAGGATTAACAGCATTAGCTGGTTCTCTTGCTGCTATCTCAGCTAACGCTGCTGAAATGACAGTAAGTGGTGCTTCTGTGTTAACTTATACATCAGAAGACACAACAGAAACAACTGGTAACCCATTTGGAATGAAAACTAACTTAGGCTTTACAGCTTCAGGTGAAGTTAACGGATACACTGTATCTTACATGCAAACATCAGCAGATCAATTTGCAGGTATGTCATCTGCTAGATTATCTATTGATATGGGTGATTCTGGTTTATTAGCTTTTGACCAAGGTTCAGGATCAGGTCTAAAAACTATTGACGATAAAACACCTACAGCTGCAGAAGAAATCTGGGATGGTCTAGATGGAAAAACAGCTGGTGGATTAGTTGGTGCTGCTGGAAGTTCAGGAGTATGGAACTATGTAAATTCTATGGGTGGTGTTAAGTTAAATGCTGCAGTTAGAAAAGGTTCAGGAACAAGTAATTCTGATGGTGCATCATCTGGTGCTGGTCAGGGAGCTTGGGATTTTGCTTTAACAGGAGCTCCAATGGACGGAATGTCTGCTGGTATCGGTTATGGTGAAGCTGAACAAGGTCAAACTGGAGCAGCGTCTGAAGCTAAACATAGTACTTTGTTTGCTAATTACTCTGTAGGTCCAATAACTGCTGGTATACAGCACTCTGTAATCGACAATGGCGCATCTACTGCTACTGACGAGATCATGGACGCATGGGGTATTGCATTCAACGTAAATGAAAATCTTTCAGTATCTTACGGTCAAAGAGATGTTGAGTTTGATAAGAACGGTGGTGGTTCAGATATAACTGAAGATGGCAATGGTTTTGCTGCTGCGTACACTATGGGATCAATTAAAATTGCTGGAAACAGAAATGAAGTTGATAACAATGGTGGAACTGCAGGTGTTTCAGATACAATGACTGAAATCGCAGTATCATTTGCATTCTAATTGAATTAGAAAATTATGAAAAAAGCCCCAATTTATTGGGGCTTTTTTTTTGTCTAAAATTAAATTATTTTATTTAATTCACTTAAAAAAGGTGAAAATTTTTCAAAGGAATTTATTGAGCTCTTATAAATAGGCTGTCTAGCTTGAACAGTGCTCATGGTTTTAATTGGAGTTTTATTTTTATGAAAGGATAGACAACTTTCTTCCCATGGAAGGTTGCAAAATTTAATAAGCTTTTTTATTTCTTTCTCAGGGCTCTCAATTATTTCTTCATATTTTGCTTCATAAAATGAATTAGGAGTAACCTTTTCCCAATGTTTCATTAAATCTAGATAAAGATTATAATAGGTACCAAGTTCTTTTTGATTGTAGGTAAAATTTAAACCCCCTTCGAATAAATTTTTGTATAACGAGAGACAATTATCTCTGGGACTTCGTGTGCAGTGAATTATTTTTGCGTTAGGAAAAAGTATTTTTATCAAACCAATCCATCTAAAATTTAAAGGAGCTTTATCAGTGATAAATGCTTTACTAGAATTAAATCTTTTTAGATATTGATAATAATAATTTCTTAACTTATCAGCAAAAGAATCGTTATTAATTAAGTCAAAAACCCTTTCTTCTGATAAAAAATCATTAACCATTAGATTGTCTTTAACAATTTTTGAAAGTTGAGGTAGCTCGCCAGCACCAAAAACATTTGAGTGTGATGTAATTATTTGCTCAACTAATGAGGTTCCTGATCTAGGCATACCCAATATAAATATAATTTGTTTTTCTGTAAAATTACTTTTTAATGAATTATTAAAATTTATGTCATTAAATATTTTTTTTATTTCATTAAAAAAAAGAATTTCTTCATTTATATCAAAATTCAGTAATTTTCTTTTAATATTATTACCTAAATTTAAGTATTCAAATGATTTTTCAATTTGATTCATGTCCTCTTCAGCCTTGGAAAGAGCAAACAATAGGTTAACTTTTTGAATATTATTTAATTCTAAATTATTTATCTTAGAGTTCATTTCCTTATAATGCTTGTTATCGTTTTGATATTTCATTGATTGACTGATTAACATGTCTGCTTGTGTAAATTTTGGATCAAGCAAAAGTGTTTTTTCAGAGTACTTAATTGCTTGATCAAATTTTCCTAGTCCTTGATAAGCTAATGCAAGACAATAAAAAACAACTGGAATCTTGTCATTTATTTTTAAAGCTTTGTTATATAACTCAATAGCTGACTCAAAATCATTGTTATCTCTTTTTAAATTTCCAAAATTAACGTAAGAGTTAATATAATCAGGTTTCTTTGAAATAATTTTCTCAAACAAATTAGCTGAAAGATCAAACTCTCCAATATTTTTGTAAGTATTTGCCAAGTTGTTCATTATAGCAATATTGTTTGGATCAATTTGATAGCCTTTAGTAAATATATTCTTAGCTAAATTAAGTTTTCCAGTATTTTGATATGATGATCCAAGAATATTGTATAAAATTACGTATTCAGGAAATTCCCTAATTAGCCTTTTAGATTTAGAAATTGCCAAATCAAACTTAGCACCATTGAATAAATTAAGTAAAATTTTAATATCGTTTTCAATATTTTTCATTTCAAATCATTATTTTATTATTATCTTTAAAATAAGATATTCCAGCAAAACCGTAAACTTTTGTAAGCTTTAATCTCTTTATATTTTTAGACGTAATACCCCCTAAAGCAATGACTTTTTTTTTTGTTTTTTTAGCCAGTAGATTAAATTTTAAAATATCTAAAAAATTTTTCTTTTTTTTAGTTTTAAAAAGAGGTGACAAAAAAATTAACTTCACACCCTGTTTTTCTTTTATTCTTATTTCTTTAATCGAGTGAGCTGAACCCATTAATATAAATTCTTTCTTCATGTTGCTTTTAATAAAGTTTAAATTCTTATTAAAAGACGGTAGATACACGCCATCTAAGTCAAGACTAATTGCAAGCTTAACATTATTGGATAAAAAAAATTTACGATCATGTTGCCTACACATTTTTTTTATATTTAAGATTAGTTCTTTATCGTGTTTTTTTTCATAGTTTCGATAAATTATTGCAATTTTTTTATCTAATTTTCTGATATGTTCCACTTTTAAATTATTAATAAATAAAAAAAAAGCTGGTAAATTTTTATGCATAGTAGTCTTAACAATTTAATTGAAATTCAAAAGGAAATACAATTAAAAATTATCAACCTTAATAATAATACTAAATTACCAAAAATTATTGCTGTTACAAAAACACATCCAATATCAAATATTTTGCCGTTGATAAATCATGGCCATCTTGATTATGGTGAAAATAAAGTTCAAGAAGCGACTGAAAAATGGTCTACTATAAAATCTGACTTTAATCACTTAAACCTTCACATGATTGGTAAACTTCAAACAAATAAAGTAAAACAAGCTATTTCATTATTTGATTATATTCATTCATTAGACAATTTAAAATTAGCTGAAAAGATTTCAAATGAACAATTAAAACAGAACAAAAAAGTAAAATTATTTATTCAAATTAATATTGGAGACGAACAGCAAAAAAGTGGTGTTTCTATTTCTAATATAGATAATTTTTATAAAAGCTGCACACACGATTTAGGGTTAAATATAATTGGCTTAATGTGTCTACCCCCGAATAATGAAAATACTTCTTCTTATTTTTTAAAAATGAAAAATTTGAAAATTCAATTTGGTTTTAATGAGTTAAGTATGGGGATGTCCAACGATTACATGGAAGCATTGCAATTTCATTCAACTTATTTGCGAATTGGTTCAAAAATTTTTGGTGTGAGAGGTTAACCTATTTGAATTTTTGTTTTTTGGTCAATTAATTTTAACAAAATTTCAAAATCCTTTTTTTTTAGCGCAATACATCCTGCTGTTGGTTTATAGTTATCTGTTAAATGTATAAATATTGCACTGCCTTTGTGTGGAATTTTTTTGTTATTGTGAGTAATTGTAATCAGATAGTCGTATTTATGATCTCTCCTATAAAACTTTTCTGTATTACCGTCATTTGCAAATACACGAATTTCTTCATTATATTTTTTATGATTTGAGTCATCACACCAGCCTATTTTTTTGGTAATAATTCTTTTTTTAATTCTACATTTTGTTTTTTCAACTCTATCTTTTCTAAAGTAGAGTGTTTCAATACCAAAAAGCCCTCTAGGTGTCGTTAAATCACCCTCTATTTTGTTTGAACTTAGGCCCTTTTTCCCGATGCAACATTTAAGATGAAATTCATCAACTGCAAGTGTGTCTTTATTTTTTAGGCGGATTATCATAAGTTACACTATAGATGATTAAACAAAATGTTAATATTATTAACTTTAATTTATTATATAAAATCTTAGAAGAGATTAAAGAAAAATTACCCTTTGATATTAAAGAATATAAAAATGAAGAAGATTATACAGTCCAAAATAATATTGATTTAAAAAATTCTTTAATAATTACAAATTCAAATACGAACAGTTTAGTAAAAAAAAATCTATTAATTTTTAATAATTTGCCGATACAATTAGATAAGTTAATAGAAACAATTAACATTAACTTGATTAAATTAAGATTTAATTTTCAATCAAAAATTAACATTAAGAAATATGAGCTTAATTTAAACTCAAAGTTTTTTTCCAACAATGTTACTAATTTAAAATTAACGCAGAAAGAAATTGAAATTATTTTGTATCTTAATTCAAAAAAAATTAAGCATAGCGTGTTAGATTTACAAAAAAATATTTGGGGATATTCATCTGAACTAGAGACTCATACAGTAGAGACACATATTTATAGATTAAGAAAAAAAATAAATGAAAAATTTGATGATAATAATTTTATCATGAGCAGTAATGATGGTTATTTTATTAAGTAAATAAAACTTGAAGATTTTTTATTTAAAGAAGACTATAAAAATTAACACCAATCATAACTCTGTCTATTTTCCCATTATAAGTTGATGAGTGTTTTCGACCAGCTGGAATAATAACTATAGAACCTTCAGATGGTAATATTTCTTCTTCAGGATCATATAGTTTTAAAATTCCAGGATTACTACAATTTTGATCACCAACAGCAAGATAATAAACAAGACTACATTTTTGGTCAGTTATTTTATAATTTTTATCAAAAGGATCTAAGTGTCGATGAGGTTTTGCACCACTTCCAGAATTAAAGATGTTAAAAAAAGATTCTGCAACATGTATATCTGATGAGACAGATTTTTTCATAGTATTAATCAAATCTTTTTCTATTATTTTTATAACAGATTGATTGTTCTCAAATAATTTATCGTCTGATGAACATTTACCATTTCCATAACGAATATCTTGTGTATTATCTAAATTCACAGATTTCATTTTGTACAAACAAGAAATTAGTTCTTTTTCTACTTTTCTAATTGTAACAAATGGATTCGAGCTCAATCTTATACCCAAATTTTTTTCATTTGTTTTTTTGGAGTCTTTTGCCTGCTTGATTTTTGATAATACTTTATTTTGATCTGATATAATACTCAAGACAGTGATTGCTTCAGTAAAATTTGGTTTAAGATTTATTGCTTTCTTATAACTTTTTTCTGCTTGATTTATTTTACCAAGTTTATACAACATATTACCTAAGTTTTTATGGGCTTCTGCAAAATTTGGATTAAGTGCTATTGCAGTTTTATAGCTTATTATAGAATCATCTATTCTATTGAGTAACTGAAGTGTAATACCAAAGAAATGATTAATCTCTGGATTCATCGGTTGTGCTTGTAATAAATTTTTAAAAATTTTTTCAGCTTCTAATATTTTTTTTTCTTTCAGGGCATTAATGCCACTAATAAACATTTGATCAACAGTCATTTCATTATTCACTCTTTAAAATTTTTTTTATAGTAGAAATTTTATCACTGGAGCTATAGCGTGACCAGGGTAAAAAAGCTTAAATAAGTCTTGCACCTATTTTCTGAATAACTTTAGACGACATTTCTGTACCTTTTTCAAGACTCTCTTTAATGGTCAATTTATTAACATATCCATGAAGATAACCTGCCGCAAACAAGTCTCCAGCGCCAGTTAAATCTATAATTTTAAGATTTTTTTGGCTTTCACACTCAACTACTACATTTTTGTTTACTGCAATACTGCCTTTTTCCCCACGAGTAATTATAATTATTTTTCCAATTTGTTGGCAAAATGTAACAACTTCATCAAAATTTTTAGCACTTATAAGTGAAGTAATTTCTTGTTCATTTGCAAAAGTAATATCCAGTTTATTTTTGACAAGGTCTAAAAAGTTTAATTTATGTCTCTCTACACAAAATAAATCAGACAATGACATGGCAACTTTTCTAGAGTTTTGTATTGCTTTGTTGAAAGCAGACCTAGGATCACCCTCATCCCACAAGTATCCCTCTAAAAAAATTATTTCGCTATTTTTAACTGATTCAATATTAATATCATCTTCATTAATTTTACCTGCAGTTCCTAAAAATGTGCACATAGTTCTCTCAGAGTCTGGTGTAATTAATATTAAACAGGTGCCGGTTGGCAAAGATTCATTTTTTTTATTATAGATGTAACTAACATTTTCTTTTATTAGACCACTTTCATATTTTTGGCCTAAATCGTCATCATTTACTTTACCAATAAATCCAACCTTATTTCCTAATTGAGATAGTCCCACAATAGAATTTGCAACAGATCCACCTGAGACAGTATCTTCAATCTTTAAAGTAGATAATAATTTTTTAAACTCATTTTCATCAACAAGTTTCATTGTACTTTTTGTCAAATTATTATTTAACAAGTAATTATCTTCAACTTTACATATAACATCTACTATAGCGTTGCCAATTCCTAGTATTTTCATATTAAGCTTTCTTTGCATTAATTGGATTTCTACGACTAGGATAACAAGTCGTACAAATTTTACAAGTCAATCCATAGCAATGCCTAGCCTGACAATATTCTCTTCCATAATAAATTATTTGAAGATGAAGTTTACTCCAGGTTTTTTTTGGAAAAATTCTTTTTAAATCATTTTCGGTTTCAATAACATTTTTACCACTTGTTAGTCCCCACCTCTGAGCTAGGCGATGAATATGTGTATCCACTGCAAATGCAGGATATCCAAAACCTTGAGACATGACTACACTGGCTGTTTTATGGCCAACACCAGGGAGTCTCTCAAGTTCCTCAAAAGTTTTAGGAACTTTTCCTTTATGCTTTTCTAATAGCTGTTTAGACATTAAATATATACTTTTGGCCTTAATCCTAAAGATACCTATACTTTTTATTAGTCTTTCAATTCTTTTTCTTCCTAGACTTACAAAGTGTTCAGGCTTATTATATTTTGGATATATATCCTTAGTTACATTATTAACATTTAGATCTGTACACTGTGCTGATAAAAGAACAGAAGTTAAAAGAGTAAATTTATTTCTGTGCTTTAAGGGTATAGGAGTTTTTGGATAAATATTATTTAAAATTTTTAGTATTTTTTTTGCTTTTTCATTCTCACTCATTATTTAAAATTCAATAGATCTCTCATTGAATAAAGTCCAGCTTTTTTACCTGCAAGCCATTTTGCTGCAGTTAAAGCACCTTCTGAATAAAGAGCTCTATCAAATGCTTCATGATTTAATGTTATTATTTCTTTACCGCTTGAGAATGCAACCTCATGTTCACCAATAATTTCACCTTTTCTAATCGAATTAAAATTAATTCTTTTTCCATAAGGAAAAGATTTCTTATATAAAAATTTTTTACCTACTAAATCATGTAGTTTTTTATTTCTCCCATCCGCAATACCTTTTCCAAGCATCAATGCAGTTCCTGATGGGTAGTCTTTTTTATATTTGTGGTGAATTTCAAACACTTTACTTAAATAATTATCCCCAAGAGACTTTGATGCAATCTCGGTTAAATACATTAGTAAATTAACACCCAAACTCATATTGCCAGCTTTCAATATGGGAATTTTTTTTGAATACTTTTTAATTAAGTCCTCTTCTTTTTGAGTGAAACCAGTCGTACCAATAACCACTCTTTTTTTTAGTTTTAATGCTACTTTAAGAATTTCAAGCGTACCATTTGGGACTGTAAAATCTATTATAACGTCAGTTTTCTTAAAAGCTTGTTCAGTGTTTATATCAATTTTAATTCCGGCTATTCTCTTATAAACAGGCCTGTCTTCTGTAAGCGCGACTAATCTAAAGTTTTTATTAGCTCTAGATGATTTAATAATTTGTTGACCCATTCTTCCCAAGCACCCAGTCACCGCTAAATTAATTTTTTTCATGAGTTAGTTATGGTCTTTCCGTATAAATATGATTTGAAAGTCCTCTCGCTTTTCTAATTATAGTACAGCTGTTTTGCCTCATTTTTTGTGGTTCAAAAAAAGATATCAATTCAAAATCGGGCAAAGATCCATTGTTAATTTTTAATTTTAATTGAGAAAGAAAAGCAAGTCCATGAACGTTTGAAAGAGTAGAGTGAAACACAATATAACCACCATTTTTTTCAGATATCATCGGGAAAAGTAAATTTTGATAAGCAAGATAATGTTCTAATCCACCTAAGTCACACCAAATGAAATCAAATTCTTGTTCCTCTTTAGGAATTAATTCAACTAAATTTTTATAATCATTATTATAGAACTTCAAATATTGATCTAATTCCAATTTCTTTGATATTTCTAATATTTTATTTGCAGAAGTTTCTGGGTGATTGAGCATATCAAAGCTATGTAAAATAAAATCATGATGTGGTAAATTATAATAATCTTTATTTTTTAGACTTAGATCAAAATTTGTTTCTTTATTAGACATTTCTTCTTTTTCAAGTTCGTATAGTTCTCTAAGTGCAGCCAGTATGTATATTGTTGTTAGCCCTCCACCAATTTCTAAGCACCTATGTGGTCTTATAAATTTTACTAGAGAGTATAGCAAGGGACTCATGTGTTCGGTCCCCATAGTTTTTGAAATTAGCTGTTCAGCTTCTTTAAAAAAATTGCTTTGTTCAAAAATAGAATTCATTTTTTATAATTATAAGGCCATCTTATAAATAAAAATTATATAAATAAAGTAACTTAATGTAAAATTACTCAATAAAAATATAATAATAGTAACAATTCAAAGACCTGATAGATAAAACTGCACAAGCTTTTTTTAATTTTGTGTTTTTTTTAAAAATTAAGTAAAAGCAATATCAAAAATCTGCAGAAGAAATCATGAAAAGTTTTTTTTTAAAGCCTACTCATTATTTTTTCCAAAAACTCTTAGCCTTTTGAAAGAACTTTCTAATACTAGGATTTGATTTTTCATTTTCAATTTCTCTAAATTTCTCAAGCAATTCTTTTTGTTCCTTATTAAGTGAAATGGGGACCTCAGTATTTATCTGCACATATAAATCACCATTTCCACTACCTCTTATATAGGGCATTCCTTTGCCCTTTAACCTAAACTGTTTGCCACTTTGAGTTCCATCAGGTATTTTAATTTTTGCTCTTCCACCATCAATCGTTGGTATTTCTATCGTTGTACCTAAAGCTGCATCTGCTATTGATATTGGAAATTCAAAAAATAAATTTTCATCTGATCTTTTAAAAAGGTCGTGAGAATGAACGTTTATAAACAAATATAAATCTCCACTAGTGCCACCCTTAGTTCCCGCCTCTCCTTTCCCTGCCAACCTAATTCTTGTTCCATCATCAACACCTTTCGGTATTGTTACAGATATTTTTTTTGAAGCTTGCTTACTACCCTGACCATTGCAATCGTTGCATGGGTTTGTAACCTCCTCACCACTTCCAGCACATTGAGGGCAAGTCTGCTGAACAGTAAAGAATCCTTGGTTTGACCGTACTTTGCCATTCCCTCCACAAGTTGTACATCTGTCGGGTGAGTGACCAGGTTTAGAGCCATTTCCTTTACAAGTAGCACACTTTTCTGTAGTCGAAAATTTAATATCTTGTTTCTTACCCTCATATGCTTCTTCAAGGGTAATTGATAAGTCATACCTTAAATCGGAGCCTTTATTATTAGTACTTCTTTTACCTCTGGCTCTTCCACCACCACCAAAATCTCCAAAAAAATCTTCAAAAATATCTGAAAAATCTGCTCCACCAAAACCACCACTTTGTCTTCCACCACCACCTTCAAAAGCAGCATGACCAAAATTATCATAGTTTTGCTTTTTTTCTTGGTCCGAAAGAATACCATATGCTTCACCAGCTTCTTTGAATTTATCTTCAGAAGTTTTGTCTCCAGGGTTTTTATCGGGATGATGTTTTACGGCTAGTTTTCTATATGCTGATTTTAATTCTTCAGGGCTTGCATTTTTGCTAACACCTAAGACGTCATAAAAATCTCTTTTAGC
>MDTF01017397.1_pt1 | contig 16960 bp, 14 predicted proteins | sample 811191 | NCBI WGS metagenome assembly MDTF01 (sample SAMN05326649, study PRJNA326480) | marine metagenome | isolation source: seawater | place: Southern Ocean | collected 2011 | reverse complement strand
TATTTGTTCTTCTGTAATTATATAATATTATTATTTTAAAATTATGAATTATTTTATATTATATTATATTATATTATATTATATTTATTCTCCAGTTTTATCATCGGAATCAACAGCTGCATTACATTTGCGTGCTGTATTTTTAATATCTTTCATTAATTTTTCTGTTAGAATAGGACTTCCCGTTTTAAGTTGTGTATCGTGACATTTATTATTCATTCTTAAACAATATGTTAACATTTGTGTTTTATTTGAATCATCTGATAAATTACTACAATCGTGGTCTTCAAATAAAGAAGTTATTTTTTTATAAATATCAACCTGAGAAACATCAGTATCACTGACACTATCACTTGAAACACCAGCATTTGCAGGATTTTGTTGTGAGATAGTGTCGCTTATGTGAGTACATTCAGATTTTTCAATTAACATTTTATAACAATCTCCAAGAGTATCAATTATATTGGGATTACTATTTCCCATTTGTGCATTTGGTTGTATAATAGTACATTGTTCTCCTATACAATTACCAAATTCTTCAACATTTTTATATTTACAACCAATTATAATAGTAGTTATTAAAAATATAATTAAAATTATAAATATTAAATTTTCATAATATTGAAAATATCTTTTATAATTCATAAATTATCTCTATTATAATATTTTAAAATAAAAAAAATATTGAAAAGATATAGAAGAATATGACAGAATTAAACCTTGCCTATGGGTTTACAGATGATGAAGAAATTCCTATTGAAAAAAAGCCGACCCGTAAACAACCAACATATTCACAACAAGAAGAAGTAGAATATCAAAAACCAATTCAATATATAGAACAACCTCCGCAAAATATAAATAAACAATTTAATTCACCCACATCTTCAAATATGTCCAATGATGCACCTATTCCAATATATAGAAAACAAATGGGATATAGTTTTTGGGATAGATTAAATTTAAAAAGACCTGAAGTTATTAAATTAGCTATGTTTTCTCTTGTAATTTTATTAGCAATATCTATGGATAGAGTAGGTACATTTTATACAACTAAATATATAACAGAAAATGTATTAACAGAAACACAAGAATTATTATTAAGATTATCATATCCAGTTATTATATTTTTGATATTATGGTTTTTAAAAGCTTTATAATGTAGTATTTAAATAGGGATAATGAAAGAATTAATAAATAATTTTTGCAATCCATCAAATGGATCAAAATCTACATGTTTATCATTGAATTCATTAATATTATTAATTAATACTTATAATGAGTATTCTAATGATAAAAATAAAATTAAATATAATAAAAAAGACAATGAGCTTAAATTATTTAATAAATTAGATAAAAAGTTAAAAAAAATAACCAATGGTTCGGGGAAATATTGGTTTTGGACAGATATTATTGAAAAAATGGCTCATGATTTTAATACTAAATTACAAATTAAATATATTGCCAAAAATGAGTTAAGACCATTAAAACCTAAAGAATGGATAAATAATCCATCCGAATGGTTATCAAATCATGATATAGATAGTATATTAAATCAATATAATATATCTAAATATAATTATTTATATTTAGGTGCATATTCTATTGATTTTGCTAAAAAAAATCCCAATGGTAGTTGTTTATATAGTTCTATATGTAATATAAATATAAAAAATTATTGTAATAAATATAAATATATTGGTATTGTTACAAATTTAGATGAACACGACGAACCTGGTTCTCATTGGACTTCTACATTTATTGTAATAGACCCTTCTAAGAAAGCATATGGGGCTTATTATTATGATAGTGTAGGAAATTCTCTAAGTAGAATAATACCAAATGAAATTAAAACATTTTTAAATGATGTAAAATTACAATGTGATAGAATAAATCCAAATAAAAAATTTAAAATAAAGTATAGTACTGAGAATCATCAACGTAAAGATAATGAATGTGGTATGTTTTCTATTATATATCAAATAAGATGGTTAAATATAAATTATAATAATAATATTGTATTTAAAGATATAATTAAAACAAAAAAATTATTTGATAAAAGTGCAAATAATGCAAGAAATGTAATATTCAGACCAAATTTATGTGAAATAAAAAAAGTATGATTTATTTAAATATTTTATTTAATTTTTTTATAATATCTCTTTTGGAAATACTATTAGCACACAATGTATTATTGCTTTCTTTTTTTAACTTTAAATCATTTATTATGTGTGATTTATAACCTTTGCGAAATTTAATAAAATAATGTGTATTTATATTTTTATTATTAATAGAATTATTATATACTTTCCCTGAATAAAATCCTACTCTTCTTATTGCAATATCTGCTTTTTTTTTATTAGATATAAATACATAATTACTATTTGGTAATATTTTTTTTATTTTTTTTCTTTTATAATTTTTTTTTGACCATATTTGGAATACACATTTAATTGGTAATTCAAATGCATTATCTGGTAAATTATATGATGTAATTAAATGATAATTTAATGGTATTGATTTTTGTAAAAATACTTTATTAAAACTTCTTGGTAATATAAAACCAAAAGAATCACAAAATTCACAACTTTTTTTAATAAATTTAATAGCCATTGATGATTTTTTACCAAAAGGAGGATTTCCAATTATATATATTTTATTATATTTTTTAACTAATTCGGTATAATTATATTTTAAATAATTTTGTTTAATTATATTACTATTATCTGGATTAATATCTAATAATATATGATTATATTTATTAATACATTGTAAAAACGCACCATTTCCAGCACTTGGTTCAATTATTATATCTTTTTTAGATATTTTTATATTTTTTTTAAATATACTACAACATTTTTTTACAATATAATTATTTGTATAATATTTATCATAATTTTTCATCTTATTAATATATACCATAATTAAATAATGATATTGATAGAAATAGAAAATATAATTAATACTATTAATAATTATAATATTAATATTACTGGAGTATTACATATTGGAGCATACGAATGTGAAGAATTAGAATTTTATATAAATAATTTATATTTATCAGAAGATAATATAATATGGTTAGAGGCAAATGATAATAAAGTAATAGAATGTAAGGAGAATGGTATAAAAAATATTTATAATTATTTGATAACAAATAAAGATAATGAATTAATTAAATTTAATATATCTAATAATATTTTATCAAATGATTCAGAATCATCAAGTATATTTAATTTTAAAATACATTTAACAGAACATCCTGAAGTTAAATATACATCATATATTTATAAATATTCAATAACAATAGATACATTTTTAAAAAATAATATTATAAATATTAATAAATATAATTTTTTATTTATTCATATACAGGGTGCAGAATTACTTGCATTACAAGGTGCAAATCATTATTTAAAATATGTTAATATAATATATATAAAAATAAATATAAAAGAATTATATGAAAATAACCCATTAATAGAAGATATTGATAGTTTTTTATATAAAAAAAACTTTAAACGTATTTTAACAAAAATAACAAAATATGGATGGGGTGATGCTTTATATATTAGATATTAATAATTAAAATGTATAATTAAATTAGAATGAATAATAGTAGATATGATACTTTTAAAAAATTTAAACAATATAAACAAAGTAAAGAAAAGAAAAATATTTATGAGTTATGTGATAGAAAAAATATAGAATTTGAATTACAATCTCAACAATATTTTTTAAAAGATTATTTTAAAAATAATTTTAACGATATAAAACAATTTTTACTATATCATGAAATTGGTTCAGGTAAAACTTGTACTTCTATAGCTCTCGCAGAAGATTTTTTAAAATTAGAATCTATAAATAAAATAATAGTAATATTACCCGCGAGATTGAAAAATAATTTTTATGATGAATTAATTACACCATGTACATATTTTAAATATTTTAATAAAGAGGATTATTTAGAATATATAAATAGTGATACATCTATAAAAGATAAGGAAAAATTAAGAGAAAAATTTATAAAACAAATAAATGAAAAATATACAATAATATCATATGAAAGATTTAGATTAGACGCACTTAAACATAGTGAAAATATATTAGAATATATAAATGATTTTTCAAAAAATAAAATGATAATAATAGATGAGGTTCATAATTTAATATCTGATTCGTATTCATTAAGTACATATATTAATATAGAAAATACTGGAAAAATACCTAATAATGTTAAATCTTTATCTATTAATTCTGCATTATTAAAATTATTATCAAAATATTCACATAATAGTTGTAAATTATTATATTTAACAGCAACACCAATATATGATTCTTTTAAAGAATTACCAGAATTGGTATATATATTAAATCCTGAAAAAAATAATAATAATATAGAAAATGTTTTAACGAATGCTTCTATAAATGATAATTTAGAAAAATTAAGAGGAAAAATAAGTTATTTCCCAGGAACATCAAAAATAGCATATCCGACGCCCAAAATAATTACACATATATTAGAAATGTCTAAAATACAAGATGAAATGACATATATATTACAAGAAGATGATAATTCAACAGATAATGAAAAGGAAGCTTTTCTTAGTTATCAAAGACAAATATCAGTTAGTTGTTTAAGTAAAAAATATAAATTATCAAAAATAATTGCTAATTTAGAATTATATTCTCCAAAAATATATAAATTATTTAATATATTAAAATCGCCAGATATTTATGGTAAACATGTTGTATATAGTTCATTTATAAATGTAGGAATAAATGTTATTGAAAAAGTATTAATAGATGATGGGTGGATATCTATATTTAAAGTTTATAAGGACCCTGAAAAATGGAAAAAGTATGAAAATAAAGTATATGCTATATGGTCAGGAAACGAAAACAATAAAAAGAAAAATATTATTAAACAATATACAAATGATATAAATAATATATATGGTAATAAAATAAAATTAATAATTGGTAGTCCAAGTATAAAAGAGGGTATTAGTTTTAAACATATACAACATATTCATTTATTAGATCCAGTATGGAATATGTCAGGTAAAAAACAAATAGAGGGAAGAGCAATAAGATTTTGTTCTCATTATGATATAAATGAAAATGTTCATAAGAATTTAAAAAGAAGTATAAATATTCATATATATAAATTAAAATTAAATAAAAATGCAAAAATTTCAGAAACAGTAGATCAAAAATTATACGATAAGATAATACCAAATAAATATAAGGAGGTAGAAATATTAGAAAATGAATTAAAAAAAATATCAATTGATTATCATTTATTTAAAAAAATGTATAAAACTGATGTAATTAGTCCAACAGCAAGTATGGGTTCTAATATATCAATTGATAATATTGAAAAAAAAGTAAAGAAAAATAAAAAGACCGAATCTAAAAATACTTGTAATCCTAAAAAAAGAAGACCAAATAAAATAACAAAAAATTGTAATGAAGAATACCCAATTAAAAGAAAGAATAAAAAGGGAGATAATTGTTGTTATAAATTGAAAAAAAAGACAAATGAAAAAACGACTTGTCCTACAAATAGAATACCAGATGAAAATGGTAATTGTAAAGATGGATTATTTAAAAGAAAGAATAAACAAGGTAATGAATGTTGTTATAAATATGATAAATAGTACATTTCTTTATTTTTATAAAAAAATATAAAAGATTTTAAAAATTTATAAAATTTTATAGAAATGTACTATTTTTATAAATATTTAAAGAAAATATTAATTAGAAAATTAATGGAAGTTAGATATATTGATTTATTTTGTGGAATGGGTTCATTTCATTATTCGTTTCAGAAATTAGGATTTAAATGTATAATGGCTTCTGATATTTACATACCCGCAAAGGAAAATTATAAAAAAAATTACAATATTGATGTACAGGATGATATATGTTTAATTGAACCATCAAATATCGAACCATATGATATATTATGTGCAGGTTTTCCATGTCAACCATTTTCACAAGCCGGTTATCATAAAGGTTTTGAAGATAACCGAGGTACAATGTTTTCACAAGTAATGAGATTTATAAAAACAAATATTCCAAAGATTGTAATATTAGAAAATGTCCAAGCTCTTTTAAATCATGATAATGGGAAAAGTTTTATAAAAATTAAAAAAGATTTAGAGGAAGAAGGATATAATATCGTATATAAAGTTTTAAAATGTAGTGATTATGGTATTCCCCAAATGAGAAAAAGATTATTTATAATTGGTTTTAAGAATATTGAGGTTATAGATTTAGATAATTTCTTAAATCTTAAAGAATATGAAAAAAAAACAACATTAAAAGAATTCTTTGGAAAAGAATTTATTAAAGAACATGCTTATACCATAAGATGTGGTGGTAAAAATTCTCCAATAAATGATAGACATAATTGGGATGGTTATTGGATAGATAAAAAAGAATATAGACTAACAATTGATGATGCATTAAAATTGCAGGGTTTTCAAAATTATAACTTTATTGGAAAAAAAAATGAAAAATGGAAAATGCTTGGAAATACAATTCCCACTATATTTACAGAAATTATAGGAAAACAGATAATTAAACATACATCTTTTATTTAATTATAAAGATCTGTATTTAAATTACCAATATCATTACGTAATTTTGTTTGATCGCATAATTCACGAATATTAATAATAAATGTATCATTATTTCTAAATAAATAATCAATAATAGAAGACATATTTAGTTCTAATTTTTTAATTTTTTCATAAAAAGTTTCAAAATAATCTAAATATTCAGCATTTACCAAATCATTAAAGGCACATTTAATAATTTCTTTATCTGGATAATCGAATTTATAGATTTTATCAATTCTACCTGGTCTAAGTAAAGCTTTATCCATATTTTCAGGATTATTTGCTGTAATAAATAATATATTACCATTCCCTTTTGACATAGCGCCATCTAAAATATTAATTAAACAACTAAAACTTACATTAATATCCAATGCGCTTCTTTTATTAAAATATGAATCAATGTCTTCAAGTAAAATGATAGCATTTTTATTTATAGATGAAATTAATTGTATAAATACTTCATCTGTTAAAGATTTACTAAAATTTATTATATATACATCTCTATTATATTTCTTAGCAATAGCTTTACATAAACAAGTTTTTCCACTACCAGGAACACCATATAATAACATATTTATCTTATGTAATCTACCAAATTTAATATATTTATCTTTAGATTCGATAAAATTATCAATATAATTTATTAAATTATTTTTAAATTTATTATCTAAATATATATTATCAATACATTGTGGTGAGATAGTATTATATAATTCCCATGAATTTTTAAAATTATAATATATTTTAATATAATTATTATTTGGTTTGGTAGCATCTTTATAATTTTTAATAATATCCATAAATTTATCTAAAATATCAAGTGAAGAATTTCTAATAATAACTCTTTTATAATAAAATAGATTACTATCACTAAATGAATTACTCATTTTAGCATTACCTTCTTCTGTAATTTCTATTTGTAATATTGATTTTTCAAAATACCATTCAAATTTATTTAATGGAAATTTATAATTAATAAATTTATAAAAACAACCATCATCATTAATATTATATTGATTATTATCTGAATTAATACATGTTATAAAATTATTAATTTTATTTTTATATTCTTGTGGTTGATTATCGAATTCTTTGCCTAAATAGTAATAAAGATAATCTTTTGAAATTTCATCAAATTCAAAACTATACATATTATTATTTATAATAAATAATAATATAATCATTTTTTTTATGAATATTCACGAATAAATAGTTCATAATATATATTATATAAATGGTATTAATATATTAGTTTATATATAATATAAAAATGTATAATAATTTAAAATAAAAATTGATATATATATTATAAGGCAAATACAATCAATAATAATGGGTATTCAGGAAGATTTAAATTCATTTATTAATAAATATAAGGTTCAACAAAAAGGAAAACCTTACACCAATACAAGTATTGGAAGTCCAAAAATATCTTTATTCATACCGGATGAAAATTATAATGAATTTATAGACATATATAGTTTAGCTATTACAAATTATATACAATTACATTTTACTGAAAAGCCAATTGATCCAAGTCCTTTAAGAATTGATTTAGATTTTAAATTTCCATTAAATGAAATGAGTTATGATATTAACGATGATTATAAATCTGTTAAAACTTATAAAAGAATATACACAAGTGAAAATATAGATAGAATTATTACATATTATAATAATATTATTAAAGAATACATTGATATAAATGATGATTATAATTTAGCATATGTTATGGAAAAATCAAAACCATCATTATATCGCAATAAATTAAAAGATGGAATTCATATAGTTTATCCAAATATCATAGTATCAAATAATGTACAACATTTTATTAGACGTAAAATATTAGATATTGCAGATGACATGTTTTTAGGTTTACCAGTATGTAATAATCACGAAGACATTATTGATAAAGCAATTATTAATGTCAATTGTTGGCAAATGTATGGTAGTAAAAAACCAGATAATGAAGCTTATAGAGTTTCAAAAATATATAAAAATGGTGAAATTTTGAATAAAACAATTGCGGCAACAGATGAATTGGAATATATTAAATTATTTTCAATGAGAATTAATAAATTAGATGAAAAAATATGTAAAATTAAAGATATGGCATTGAAAGAAATAGAAGAATATACAAAACACGTATTGCCATCAATTGATAATAAATATAAAATTAAATTACATAATAATATTTTTGCAAAATCATTAAATATAAATAAAAATCATACAAGTGATTCCGAACTTATATTATCCCGTAAACTTGTATTAGAATGTCTTTCATATTCTCGTGCGGAAAATTACGAAGATTGGATTAATATGGGATGGGTTTTGAGAAATATAGATTATCGTTTATTAGATACTTGGATTGAATTTTCTAAAATAAGTACAGCATATATTGAAGGTGAATGTCAAACATTATGGAAAAAAATGCGCAAAGATCAAATGGGTATTGGAACATTGAGGTGGTGGGCTAAACAAGATAATAATCAAAAATATAATCAAATTATTGATGAATCATTAATACCTTTAATAGATAAGTGTATTCGTGGCGATGGTGCACATTATGATGTTGCAGAAGTAGTTCAAGCACATTGTAAAGATGAAATAAAGGCGGTAAGTAAAACAATATGGTATTATTATGATAAGGACAAACATAGATGGAAACAGACAACAGAGGGATTATTGTTGCGTATTAAATTAAGTACTGATATATGTAATAAATTTATAGATAGAACTCAATATTGGAATACATTACAAGTTAATATAGAGGATGATGATCAAAAAACAGCAAATGCTGAAAAGGCTAAAAAATCTTTGAAAATTGCAAGTCAATTAAAGAACGCAAGTTATAAGGATAGTATTATGAAAGAATGTAAAAGTTTATTTATTGATGAAAAATTTGAAGAATTTTTAGATAGTAGAACACATTTAATTGGTTTCACGAATGGAGTTTACGATCTTAAAATGCATATTTTTAGAGATGGTATGCCAGATGATTATATATCACATAGTGCTAAAATCAATTATGTGCCTTATAATAGTGAACTTCCTGAAATAATTGAAATCAATGAGTTTTTTGATAAATTATTTGTAAATCCAGGTGTTAAAAATTATATTCTTGATATAATTGCGTGTATTATTGATGGTAGTATTGCACAAGAAAGATTTTATATATTTACAGGACAAGGTAGTAATGGTAAAAGTAGATTATTAGATTTAATTCAAAAAACCATAGGTGATTATTATTGTATTTTACCAATTGCATTATTAACACAGAAAAGAGCAGCGTCAAATAGTGCTCAAAGTGAATTAGAAAGAACTAAAGGTAGAAGATTTGCTGTTATGCAAGAACCAAGTGATCAAGATAAAATAAATATAGGATTTATGAAAGAATTATCTGGTAATGATAGAATTTTAACAAGAGGATTATATAAAGAACCATATGAGTTTAAACCACAATTTAAAATGATTTTAACTTGTAATGAACTTCCTGAAGTACCAAGTGATGATGGTGGTACTTGGAGACGTATTCGTGTCGTCGAATTTTTATCTAAATTTTGTGAAAATCCAACAAAACCCAATGAATTTCATATGGATTTAGAATTAACAGATAAATTTGAAAGGTGGACGGAACCCTTTATGAGTATGATTCTTGAAAGACATAAATATATTAATCCAAATAATATACACGAACCAATGGAAGTTCGTATTGCAACTGAAAGTTATAAGAATAATAATGATTTAATCGGGCAGTTTAAGAATGAAAAATTAATTATAGATAAAGAAAATATTACAGAAAAGGTAGGTATTAATTCTTTATATAATGTATTTAGAATGTGGTGTTATTCTAATATGCCTAAAAATAAAAAACAACCGGATAGAAATCAATTAAGAGCATATTTTGAAAAATTAATAGGTCCATATCCAATTGACAATAAAGGATGGAAAGGAATTAAAATAAAAGATGATGAGGAAGATGATAATAATAATTAATAATTATAAAAAATAATTATTAATATAAAATATTAAAAAAATGATTTTTATTTTTATTATTCTATAATAAATAGAATATGCAATCAAATGATATATTAAAAGAAAATAATGAACTTAAATTAAAGATAATTAAACTTGAAAGTACTTTAATCGAAAGACAGGAAGAATATATTGATACATATAAAAGACTTAAAAATAATATTGATAATTTAACAAATGATAATAATAATCTTCAATTGAATATTAAAAATATAAATTTATATAATAATTACAATAGTGATAATTATAGCAATAATACCAGTGATAGTGATAATAGCATTGATATAAAATATAATTTAGATAATGAATATTTTGATAAAAATGATAATTGTGCTGGTTTTGAAAATAAAAATTATTTTAACGCTTTATTATCAATTAAATAAAAATAATTTTAAATATTAGAGAATGTTATTATCTAAAAATAACTTAATAATTAAAAGTTCTTGTATATATTGTATAAATAGACAACGTAAATATATAGATTTTATGAAAAAATTTAATAAAAAATATAAAAAAAAATCTTCAGATAAATTATTAAAATTAATTAAATCTAAAAAATATAATTTATTATATATAGATTATTTATTATGTTATAAAAAATATTATCCAAAATATTATAAAAAATATTTTAATTATATTAAAAAAATTTTAAAAAAATTAGATAAATCCAATGAATTATTTAAATTTTATTCTAATATAATTAAAAATATTAATTAATATTTTTTTTTTTATTTTTTAATAGTAAAATATTATGAATAATATTAAAATCCCCCCTTCTTATAAAAATGTTCATATTAGCAAAGATAAAAATTCTAAAATATTAGCATATGGATTTGATAGTAAAAATAGAAAACAAGTAATATATAATCCAGATTATATAATTAAACAAAAAAATATTAAATATAATAAAATAATAAAATTAAATAAAGTTTTTAATAAAATAATCAATGATATAAATGATAATATTAATTTAATAAACAATGATGAAATAAAATTAACAAAAAAAGATATAGAAATTTCAATAATTATATATTTAATTATAAATTGTGGTTTTAGAGTTGGTAATGAAAAATATAAATATGAAAATAATTCATATGGTATAAGTACTATTAGATTTAATCATATAATATTTAATAAATTAAAAAAAAATATAATAATAGATTTTATTGGAAAAAAAGGAATTAAAAACAAATCAGAATGTTTTAATAATAATATAATTTTATATTTATATGAAAAATATAAAAAAACAAATGATAAAAACAGAGCTGTATTTGATTATAATTCTATTGATGTAAATAATTTTTTAAAAAAATATAACAAAAAAATTACTTCTAAAGATTTGAGAACTTGGAATGCTAATAGTTTATTATTAAAATATATAAAATTACCAGATATATTAAAAAATAAAAATCCAATTAAAAAGGCTATCGAGAAAGTATCATATAAATTACATAATACATATAATATATGTATTAAAAGTTATATAAATCCATTATTAATTGAAAAATTAAAATATAAATTAAAAAATAAAATAAAAAATTGATATAAATATATTTTATTTGTATAAAACAGATAATGGAAGTAGATACTATTATAGATAATCTAAAAAGTATGTTAATTGACAGAGGTGATAATATTGACGAATTTATAGAACACGAACAAGATATAGAACGTGACGAATTTTATAATGATAGTAGAATATTAGAATTTCACACTTCAAATACTACTATAATTTTCGCTATGAGTAAAAAATTAAGAAAAAATATATTAGATGAATTAAAAAGTTATACAGAAGATATTACTAAATTTATTTTACAATATAATAATAAAAAAAATATTATACTAATTTTCAATAATGATGTTATATCGGCGCCTATATTATTACAATTAAATAAATATGATAAAATGTTACAAAAAAAAAATGGTATGTTGCAATACTTTTATACCAAACAACTTTTATTTAATCCCACCAAACACGTAATGGTTCCAGAACATACTAAATTAACAACTGAAAAAACATCAGAAATTCTGGAAAAATATTTGATTAAAAGTAAATTACATATGCCAATTATATTACACAATGATATTATAGCAAAATGGCTTGGATTAAAACAGGGAGATGTTGTTGAAATTAAAAGATATAACTCCAATAGTGGTTTGGCATATTATTATAGATGTTGTGTCTAAATAAATTAAATATTATAGTATATAAATAGAATGAATATAATTAAAAAACTTAATTATATATTAATATATATTATAGTACTAATATATATTATATATTATCTAATTAAAAAAACAAATTATGCTTTGAATACGTATAATGAATTATTTACTATTTCAAAACCTATTCATAAAATTGAAGGTTTTAATGATAATGATAATAAACTAAAATATACAATTCAAACAGAATCTCCCGATAATATTATTAAAAATACTATAAGTACAAATGGAAAAAATAATTTAATATTTACACATGATAATTCTATTCAACATAATGTGTCTACAACTTTTAAACTTAAAGTTAATAATGAAACTACTATAAATAAATCGAATTCATATGCTATATCTATTTTAATTGTTGGTGCAGGTGGTGGTGGTGGCTATAATTTAGGTGGTGGAGGAGGAGGTGGCGAAGTTATATATATAAATGATTTAATTTTAGAAAAAGATAAAGAATATAATATATCTATTGGAAAAGGTGGAAATAAAGGTATTTTAAATTATAGATGGGGTGGTAATGGTTATGATACATCCTCTCATAATATTTTTTCATTAGGTGGTGGAGGAGGAGCAAGTCATTTATATACAAGTAATACAAATGATATTATAAAAAAAATTATCAAAGACCCCGAATTTACGGATAATCCTACAAATGGTGGTTATGGATTATCTGGTGGTAGTGGAGGAGGTTCTTGTGGAAGACAATATGGAATAATAAAAGACACTGATGTAATTATAAGAGGATTATCTAATAATGCTAATAATTTTAGAATTAGTCAGCAAGAAAATTTTAATTCATTTGTTAATCATGGTGCAATTGTCAAAGATAATATAAACATGGGAGGTGGAGGTGGGGGAGCTGGTGAAAAATCAGTTGATGTTGATATTAAAAATGATGATAAAAAGGGTAATGGTGGTTCTGGTATATGTATAGAAGATATAGATATTAATGGTGAAAATTTTTATTGTCCTATAATTTCTCATAATGAACCACCTGTATGTAATAAAATATCAAATAAATGGTTCAGTAATGATTCTTCTAAAAAACAATCTCTACATTTTTGGGGAGCAGGTGGAGGTGGTGGGTCATTTAATGAAAAAGCTGGAAATGGTGGTAAAGGTGGTGGTGGTAGTGGTGGTTATACATATGATAATTATATAGAGGATAATAAAAGTAAAAGAGCTAAATATTATTATGGTGATGATTCTACTTTAAATGCTGGTAATAATTATGATATTGGATTAATAAAAGATGATATATATAATAAGATAAATGCATTGGGTGGAGATGGTATAAATAATACAGGTTCTGGTGGAGGAGGAGGTGGTATAGGTTCAAATGGTGGAAATGGTGGTACTGGTATAATAATATTAAATATATATGAATTAAATAATATTGAGAATACTGAAGAAGAAATAATAGAAGAATCTGAAGAAATCCAAATAAAAAATAGTGATAAATCAATTAATGCTTTTATAAATAATAAAAAAATATTAGGTCAAAATTTAAGCTATTTTTTCAATTATAATATTAAAGATAATATTAATTTTTATAATTATATTGACAAATTATATGAAAATGAATTATTAAATGAAAATTTGTATGATTATGATACTGAAAAATATGATATAAAATATCATTTATTTATAAAATTAATATTTGACTTAAAAATAGAATCAAATTATTTTTTATTTTATAGTAAAAAAAAACATGATACTAAATATATTGAAAATTATAAATTGGAACCATATATTAAAATAACTAAAATATTAATTGAAATAATTGAAAATTTAATAATATTTGCAAGAGATAATAAAAATTATTACGATATTTTGAATAAATTGATAACACATATAGAATTAAGATATAATTTAGATGAAAATAGAAAGTCTCGTAATTATTATAACGAATCATATTATGAGTTAGATATAAATAATAAAAAATTAATATTATATATATCTCAAGAAATTGATGATAATAAATTAATTGATATAACAAAATTTAAAGAACATTCAAATATAGAATCAATATTAGAGGATGAAGAATATAATGAAATAAATAGTTTTAAAATAATTGAATTATATATTTTTACATTTTTAAATGTAAAGGAATATAATTTTAATAGAAATATTATAACATTATATATATATTTTAAAATAATAGATATATTGAAAGATTTTTATATAAATACTGAAAAGTTAATATTAAATAACAAAATAGAAGATTATAAAAATAATGGATGTGATAATATATATAATACTATAAATGAAATTGATAAAATTAATATTAATTTAAAATCATTAACTGGTTATAATTTTATTGATAATTATCTAAATAATTATAGTATAAATAATGCTAAATGTACAAAAAATAATTGCCCATATATAACAATCGAATTAAATAATGATCACGATTCTAATGAATTGAAAATACGAAAATATGATTATCCAATTGATAATGTAGAAGATTTAAAAATAAATAATAAAAAAACAACATATTATGAAAAATTTGAAGATAAATTTATAATTGAATTTGATGGTAAAAGATATAATATAACAAATATAAAATATAGAACTGATAAAAATGAAGACCAATTATATTATTGGATAAGAGAATTGACATTTGAATTGAACGAATCATTATGTAATAGTATAAATATTGGCAAAAACTATAGTTTTAATATATTGGCAAAGGATTCAACTTATATAAATAACGATTATAATAATAATATTAATAAATTAAAATATTATAATTATAATATTGAAAAAAATAGAAATAAATTAAAGGATACTAATAGTAAATTTAATAAATATAAAATACAATTAAAATCTGTTTTAAATAAAAGAAATGTATATTTAATAATATTTTTTATAATAACTATATTTATTATTATGTTAAAATTATTAAATATTGATAATAATAAACAAAATATATACTATATTGTATTTATTTGTATTTTAATTATTATGGCTATTTATAATTATTATACAAGAATATTTATTGAATATTTTACAGAACAAGATACTTTAAAAATATTATGGCAACATAAAAATTATATTAATACAAATAATATAGATAATTGTAAAACAATTAGTCAAAAATTATCTAATGGAATTAGCGAAGAAGATAATATGGTAGATATTATACATGATATTAGAAATGATGTATTAAGATATTTAAATATTAAATTTATTCTTTTTAATAAACTAATAGATACCATAGAATTGGAAAGAGCAAATAATATATATAATAAAATAGATAAAGTATTAGATAAAGAGAAAAAAATTTATAAGCGCTATGACGAAGAATATAAATATAAAGATAATTATAATAAAAATATAAATCAATTATTTATACATAAATTAATTAATCAATCTGCTTTTATAAATATGATAATTATTATGTATATTATAATTATTGTTATAATATTATTAATTAATTTATTACCTAAAAACTATAATTTAATTATGATTTTAGGATTATTATGTATAATTATAAATATTTTTATATATACTATTAAAATTGTATTTCCTACAAGAACAAAAGCTACTAAAAAATATTGGAATAAACCAGGTAATGATTTAATAAAAAAAATGATATAAATATTATATTAGTGATATAACTACTAATATGAAAACTCGCAATATGAAAAAAAAAAACAATAGTAATATAAATAATATTATATTAAACAATGAAGACAATATAAATACTGAAAATAAAGAAAATGTAATAATTGATTGTGAAGAATTAAATAATGAATCTGATGAATCTCACGAATCTGACGAATCTGATGAATCTGATGAATCTGATGAATCTGATGAATCTGATGAAGAATATGAAGAAGAATCTGAAGAAGAATCTGAAGAAGAATCTGAAGAAGAATCTGACGAATCTAATGAATCTAATGAATCTGACGAATCGGATGAATCTGAAGTGAAAATACCAAATATAATATTTATAGTTAAAAATCTCAAAAGAAAAAGAAATAGTGAAAATTATATTGAAGAAGAAGAAGAAGAAGAAGAAGAAGAAGTTAATGAAAAAAAAGATTTAAAAAAAGAAAAAATAAATAATT
>MDTF01013123.1_pt1 | contig 16968 bp, 16 predicted proteins | sample 811191 | NCBI WGS metagenome assembly MDTF01 (sample SAMN05326649, study PRJNA326480) | marine metagenome | isolation source: seawater | place: Southern Ocean | collected 2011 | reverse complement strand
GTTTGTTGAGACTATTTTTTTTATTATTATAAAGAGTAAATATCTCCTTTGAATATTTTATTAAATAGCTTAGTTCAATTTGGTCCATAGAGCATTCTATGTCTGGTCCATTTCTTTTTTTACTTAAACAAAAATGTTTTTCTATTGCCAAGGATCCTTGAAAAATAGAGGAGATTGATGCGCTTAAGCCTTTCGAATGATCAGAATACCCTATTAAATTTTTATAACCTATTTTTTTCAGAAAGTTAATCTCTTTTAAATTAATTAATTTTAAGGGTGTTGGGTATAAATTTACACAATAATTTAGTAAAAATTTTGCGTTATATTTCTTTAAAAATTTTACTGTTTTTAGGATCGAGTTTTGTGAATTCATACCAGTACTAAGTATAATTGGTTTTTTAAAAGAACATATTTTTTCAATTAAAGGTAAATTATTAAATTCACCAGATCCAATTTTGAAAGCTTTAACACCTATTTCATTTAAAAACTCTGCAGCTTCTATACAAAATGGTGTGCTCAAGTATTCACATCCTTTACTCTCAATATAATTTTTTAATTTTTGTTCATTAGATAAGCTTAGAGAGTTATTTTTTATGATTGTATAAATATTTAAATTAGAATTTCCAGGTTTAATAAACCTTGCTTCAGAGCTCATTTCTTTATCGGGTATATGAGTTTGTGTTTTAATAATTTTAGCACCTGCATTTATTGCATTATCGACAATTTTTTTTGCAATTTTTAATGAACCAAAATGATTTATACCTATTTCTGGAATTATAACTGTAGGTGTAGATTTTGAAAATTTAACTTTTCCTATTCTGAATGTCATATAATTTTATAGATTTTCAATACAAAATAACATTTATTTAGCTAATATGATCTTTAAATTTTTGTAATAAGCTAAAAAAAAAATTCATTGTTTATAATCTTTCATTAACTTGGTTCTTTTTCAATCAAAAATTGATTTTGATTTAAAAAAGATTGGCCCATTCTTGAAAATGAATTTATGTGGTTTCCATATTTATATGAAAAACATTCATTATATATTTTTAGTAATTTTTTTTGATTTTCTTCATCTTCAGAGGAATATCTAATTTTATTATTTAACGTATCAATCATTTCTTCTGTCATTTTTTTGATTTCATCAGGATTATTTTCAATTAAAACTATATTACTATCAGCATAGTCTTTACTTGAAAATTTAAATGATAAATCCATATCGTATATCTCTTTTAATGATAAAAACTTTTCCTTTTTTTTATGATAATGAAGTTTGATTGAAAAAATATATCTATGTGAAAATGAGATAGGATCACCAGCAGGTACAACATTGGTCCAAACAATAGGTTTTTTAAATGAATATGCTGGTAAAATATCCCACCCTGTTCCGTTTGTGATACAAAATTCACATCTTTTAGCCAAATAAACATCTAAAAAATCTGTTCTATAATTTTTGGAATATTGAATGAATTTACTATTGTTGATTTGAAGATAATTTTGATTATGTTCGCCCATTTGAAATACATAATAACCCTTATCAATAGCAAAATTGACAGCTTCCCTATAGCTTTCCACATTACAATCTCGATGATCATGATATGACCAGTCTTTTTCGGGAAATTTAGATTTTAAATATTTTTTGTCTCTAACAATTAAACAAACTATTTTTGAATCTTTATTGATATTCAAAGAACTTAAAAAATTCTCTCCTTGTCTTATAAAATGATCATCAACAGAAAGTTGAACACTTGTTTTTGAATATAGTTTTTTATAATCTTTATCTGGAAGCGGAATAATGAATTGATTAAAAAAATGAAATTTTTTACTTAAATTTTCAAAAATTTGATAAACAGGATAACCAACTGCAGAAGGAACTATGTTTATTTTTTTTTTGACTAAAAATAAGTGAGTCTTGTTGGCTATACTATCTGTCAGAGTAAAAATATCTTTGTTTTTAGTTGGTGAGCTATTACCAATTGAGACATTCATCATATAAATATCACATCTTAGTGCAATTTCTCCAATTCTCTCTGAAGGCAAAAGTCCAAATCGAATTCTTAAAATTGGAGAAATTAAAATAATAATAAACAGGTATAATGGAGAAATTAAATAAAAAAATATTTTAATAAATCTATTTAATTGCTTATTAGATCTATACATAAATTATAAATTTTGTGGTGAATTTTTAAGTCTTAATTTATTTTGATCTAAAATTTCATCGACAAATACCTCAAGTGTACTTTCTAGTTTTTTCAGTTTTATCTCTATATCAAGAAGTATATTTTTATCTTTTTGTAATTTTCTAAACTCATCATCAACATTTAGGTATACCTTAAAGTCATTTTCAATTTTGTTAACAGAAACGCTCTCTTGAGATAACAAGTTATTATTTCGGCAAATTTCTTTTATTATTGAGTTAATTTTTATAAATTTTTTTTTGTTATCAATCATCTTCCAGCTTGAAGATATTTCAAAGTAGTCTTTATTAATATCAAATTCTATATTATTTTTTAATTTGTATTCTAAAAATACATTTCTGATAATAGAATTGATAGAAGTAAAATATGATCCTGCTTGACCTGGGAGTATTATTCCTTCACTTACTTGTTTGTTGTTACCAAGTCTTACTTTTTCTTCTAAATAAATCACTCCATGATCAGATGCTTCATGTATATTTTTTTTTAAGATTAGTTCAAAAAAAATATTAATAAGTTTTTTTATATCAGAGTTTTTTTCAATATTATGAGATACATTTTCAATAATGTTATTTTTAATATCAAATACCAGAATAATATCACCAATTTTTTGAGTAAAAAACTCTTTATTTATAATATCTATATTTAAAAAAAAATTTTTAGGATTAAATAAATTTAAGTTTTTTTTATATAATGGTTTTATAGATTCTTTAATTTTGTGAGTTGTTACATGTTTTGTGTTATCTATCTTTAATTCTTTGACTTCATTTTTTTGATTTCTTTTATTAATTAGGTAGTTTTTATATTTTATTTCATCAACTTCGATAATTAAATTAATACTATTTTCACCTATATTTTTTTTAAAATTAGATATTTTTAGTAAAAAAGTTTCAATTTTTTCAATAAACTCTTTTTTACTATTTTTTAATTCAATTATAATTTTTACTATTAAAATATTTGTTTCAACTAGTGCATCAAGCAAGTTTAAAAAGCTTTGGTAATCATCTGTACCTGGTACCCAAAATTTTAAGAACTCATCATCATTACCAAAACCTCTTAAGTTATCAAGTAAGTTCTGGTCATAGTTTTTTATTAATTCTTTCAGATTTATTTCTAACATTTCATTCAATAATCATATTAGATTCTAATTCTTCTTTTTTTAATCTAGGACTTAAATCGTGTATTGCTCTTCCAAACTCCAATTTTGGAATAACCTTCTGATTTTCACTAACTTTTACTTCACATAAAATTGGTTTTTTTGATTTTAATACATAATCAAGTTTTTCATCTAGGTCATTATGATTATTAATTTCAACTGTCTTTATTTTATAAGCTTTTGCAATCTTTTTTAAATCAGGCATTGCGAGACCTGAACTTTCATCAACACCAACTCTTCTAGAGCCCAGCCACATATCTTGAGTTTGTTTTATTAGTCCATAGCCACCATTATTAATTACAAATATTTTTACTGGAAAATTAAAATGTGCAATAGTTGCTAACTCCTGTATATTCATCTGCATAGAACCATCTCCAATCGTGCAAATCACATTTTTCGATTTATCTGCTAGGTAAGCTCCAATTGTGGCTGGCATAGAATATCCCATTGGGGAATGATTAAGTGCTGTAAAAACTTTTTGACCACTTAATTGGAAAGATTGCATTGCCCAAATTAAATTAGCACTAGAATCTGGTATTAGCACATCATTTTTACCTGTTTTATCTGATAGTTTTTTCATAAAAACATAAGAATTATTTTTTGTAGCTTGCTTATAATATTCTGGTTTAATTATTGGATATTTTTTCTTCCATATTTGAAATTGATTGATCCATTTTTCATAATTTTTTTTATTTTTAATCAAAGGAATTATTTTTTTAAAGAAAACTTTTAAATCAAGGTTAATCTTGAGGTCAATCTTTAATCCATTATTTTTTTTAAATTCATTATTATCAATATCAACAATTATTTTTTTTGCATTAGGGGCAAAACTTTTAATATTACTTCCAGTTATTTGGGTACTTAGTCTGCATCCTAAGGAAATTAATAAATCACTATTTTGGACAGCAAAATTACCATATCGAGTTGCAGCCACACCAAAAGTTCCTGCATTTAGTTTGTGGTTATGAGGAAATAAATCTATAGTAGCCCATGATGACAAAAAAGGTATGCCTGTTTTTAATATTAGTTTTTTTACATGATTTTTTGTATTAGATAAATTAACTCCGTGTCCTAGTATTAATATTGGTCTTTTTGCTTTTTTGATTAATTCCAGAAATTTTCTTTCAAAAATAATTTTTTTTTTCTTAATTTTAGGAGGAGTAAAACCTTTTAATTTTTTAGGATTAATTTCAGCTCTTTGTAAATCATCAGGTAAATCCATCAGTACTGGACCTGGTCTACCTTCTTTTGCGAAGTAAAGCATTTTTTCTAGTTCATATCTAATATTATTTTTGTCCTTCAATAAAACTGCATATTTAGTAATTGGTTTTACCAAATCAACAACTTCCATCTCTTGGAAACCAATTTGACGAATTTTTTTATTTTTTCTTAGTTGTCCAGTAACTACTGCTCCTGAAAAGTGAAAAGTTGGTATTGAGTCAAAAAATGAACAAGCCATACCCTGCATTAAGTTAAGCATGCCCGGTCCACTTGTTGCTGCCGTAACGCCAATTTTATCATTAAATCTAGAATATGCATCTGCCGCAATTGATGCACCCTGTTCATTTTGAGAGGGTATAACTTTAATGTCTTTTCTTTTTCCTAAACTATCTAATACATGAATAATATTACCTCCCTGGCCAACAAAAACTGCGTCCGTTATTTTAGATATGAATTCTGCTATATAGTCTGATAATTTCATTAATTTTAATACGCCAATTTCTTTATATGAAATTTATATGTTCAGGAGATTCTGTGTCTGGTTGATTCAAATCACCTTTACCTTTAACATAATTATCAAGTGATTCATTTACTTTATGTTGCAAGCATAGGCTCGCACACATTTTTTGAGCATTAAATTTTGGAGAAGATAAATAATTCATAACTTCCCAGTATTTGTCCGATTTCCAAATATCTTTAAATCTTGTTTCACAAATATTACCAATATGGAATTTTTTATATTTTTCATTAAACAATCCACCACAAGGTGCAACTAAACCTGATCCAGATAATTGAATCATAAATGGGGCACCATAACATCTTTGATACGATCTTTTATTATTGCCTTTATCTTTTATTTTTGACCACTTGATTACACATTTATAAGTTTCATCTGAATAACCTTCGGCTTCTTTCAATAAAGGGTAAAGTTTTTCATATTCATCATAGAGTATACCAAGGCCTCCATCTTCATTATCTGAGCAATGTTTGATTATCACATAGTCTGGTCTTAATTCTTTACCTAATTTTGCTAAAGGAATAATTTGATCAGCATCTTCTGGCATCAACACCATTTGCATGCCAATTGTAACTTTTAAATTATTTTGTTTTTTAATTTCGACCATGTCTCTTATATTTTGACATACACGGTCATATGAGCTTTCTTTAACGCCCATAATTTCAGCATATCTTTTTTTCTCTCCAGCTGAAAAATTTACTCTTAGGTACGTTAAATAAGGCATGACATCTTCTAATCTATTTTTTGTCAAAACAAACGCGTTAGTTCCTACAGCCATAGACAGGCCCAATTCATGTCCGTATTTACATGCATCGGTAAAAACTGGAGATATTGTACTTTCCCCATCGGATACAAAACTTATACCTTTAACACCTATTTCTGCACAATCTTCTAAAAAGTCAAAAATAACTTTTTTATTGATTACCTTTCGATCGTTTTCTTGGAACATTGCATAACAAAATCCACATGAATAATTACAAGCCCTTGTTAAAGCCATATCAATGGTAATCGGCGCTATTCTTTCGCCTCTTTGCCATTTTTCAACACGATCAAGGTGCCATGCTAATTTAGTTCCATCTAAGATTAAATCTTGATGCTGATTTCCTAATTCACTCATAATCTGTATTCTTTAATATTTCATTACCCTACAAAATTATTTATCAACTTACAAATACTCTTTATTTGTTTTACTCCAAGATTCTCATTAATAGGTAAGGTAAGAATTTGGGAACTCTGTTTTTCTGCATTTATAAAGTCACCTTTTTTATAACCAAGTTTTTTAGCCGCTGGTTGTAAATGTATTGGGATTGGATAATGAATAGAGGTGGACACACCTTTTGACTCTAAATATTTTTTTAACTTATTTCTATTATCAATTTGTATTACAAAAGTATGATAAGTATTAAATTCTTCTTTTTTTTTCAAAATTTATCTTTATAAGATTTTTATTTATTTCTTTTTCATATATTTTTGCATTTCTTCTTCTTATACTAATTGAATTTTTTAATTTTTTAATTTTCAAATTTAAAAAGGCTGCTTGCAAATTATCCATTCTAGACACATAGCCAAAGTTTTTTATAATACTTCTATTTTCCATTCCATGATTTATAAGACTTTTGCATTTTTTATAATATTCGTAATTATCTGTTGTTAAATATCCAGCATCTCCAAGTGCACCTAAGTTTTTTAAAGGGTGTGCTGAAAAACATCCTATTTGAGCGTATGAACCTGACATCTTATCTTTATACTTTGATCCAATTGCTTGAGCTGCATCTTCAACAACTTTTAAATTATATCTATTTGCAATTCTCATAATCTTATCCATTTGACACATTCTTCCACTTAGATGAACAGGCATAATAACTTTAGTTTTTTTTGATATTGCTTTCTCTATTTTTGAGGGATCCATATTTTGATCATCTAATACATCAACAAATATTGGCTTTGCCCCCAAATGAACAATTACAGCTGTTGATGCAATAAAAGAATTTGGAGTTGTAATCACTTCATCTCCTTTTCTTACGTTGAGAAGATGTAATGCTATCGTAAGAGCATCAGTTCCACTGTTTAAAGCTACTGCATATTTAGTTTTGCATAATTTAGAAATATTATTTTCAAACTTAATAATTTCTCTTCCACCTACATATTCTCCTTTATCCAAAATATTTTTAAATATTGAAACCAATTCTTTCTTTGATTTATTTTTGTAAGATAAATTTACGTATGGAATTTTCATTATTTTTTGTAGAAATTTTTAACTGTAGAGATAATATATTTTAGTTGAGATTGTGATAAATGTTGATCACAAGGAAAACTAATGATTGATTTACAGTGTCTATCAGTCACTGGAAAATCTCCTTTTTTATGTTTTAAAAATTTCATTGCTGGTTGCCTATACATAGGTAATGGATAATGAACTTTAGCTTCAATTCCATTTTTTATACAATATTTCAAAAGTTTGTCTCTATTTTTTGCAAACACAATATACAGGTGATAAACAATTTTATAATTCTTAAGTCTTGGTGGAATCGATATCTCTTTAATTTTTTTTAATTCTTTGTCATAAAAATTTGCATTTTTAATTCTTTGATTTGCAATTTTTTTGGCACTTGGAATTAACCAATTACCAACTACGGCCTGTATAGTGTCTAATCTTGAATTATAGCCAGTTATTTTAACATTGTCACGGTTGATTAAACCATGGTTTCGTAAAAGTTTTAGATGATCATAATATTTTTTATTACTGGTAACAATCACTCCACCATCGGACCAAACATTAATATTTTTTAATGGATGTAATGAAAAAGCTCCAAAATCACTCCAAGTTCCTGAATTTTTTTTGTTAATTGAGGCTAATATAGATTGGCAAGCATCTTCAACAATTGGTATTTTGTACTTCTTTGCAATTTTATTTAGTTTAATCATATTTGTCATGTAGCCTGTAAAGTGTACTGGAACAATTGCTTTAGTCTTTTTGTTTATTTTTTTTTCTATTAGATTTGTATCAATGCAAAAACTATCATCACAATCAACAAATATAGGCTTTGCACCTAATTCACATATTGCGCCTACGGTAGCTACAAAAGTATTTGCCGCTGTAATAATTTCATCCCCAGGCTTTATTCCAATAACTTTCAAGCTAAGTTTTATTGCATCGGTACCTGAGTTAACACCTACAGCATATTTTGTTCCAATGAGCTTTGCAAATTTTTGCTCAAATTTTGTTAGCTCTTTACCAAGCGTAAAGTCACCTGTTTTCACAAATTTTTTTAGCTTTAACCAAAGATCATCACAATTTGAAAATTGCTGACTTAAATATGAGTATCTAACTTTCAAATTATTATTTTAGATTAATGTTATTCATTCTTTTGATATTGAAAAAAAATTCATTGTTAAAAGTATCAACTAAGTTTTTTTTTTCAAATGCATCTTTTAAATCTGATACTGCGTCTTTTACAGTATATTTTGTTTCAAAGTTTAAAACTTCTTTTATTTTTTCAGAACTAACATGATAAGATCTATTATCATCTGATTTTGTGTTGATTATTTTTATATCATCTCCAATAACCTCTTTTACATCATTGGCTAGCTCATTTACAGATTGATTTTTAAAACCCACATTAAAAATTTGTCCATTAACATTCTTATGATCTGCATTTATGACTGCTATATAGGAGTCTACCATGTCGTTGATATGAACGTTTGGTCTTAATTGTTCACCACCAAAGACTTTAATCTCTCTATTATGAAAAGCATGATTTGTAAGAATGTTAACTACTAAGTCCAATCTTTGTCTTTTTGCATATCCACAAACAGTTGATGGTCTTATTGTTGTAGTTATAAAATTTTCCGATTTGTAGCTATTTAAAATTTTTTCACATTCACCTTTGAATCTAGAATAATCTGTGAGTGGCTCAAGTTTCATCTCTTCAGTAACATTTTTTTCTTTCTTTATTCCATATACAGAAGAGGAGGATGCATAAATAAATCTATTTACTTTATTTTTTTCACTTATTTTAACCAAAGGTTCAAATGCATCATAATTTATTGATTTACCTAAAGTAGGATTTAATTCATAACTCGGATCATTGGATATACAGGCTAAATGAATAACCAGGTCATGTCCCGGTATAGTTTTCTCTAATAAAGCAGTATTTCTAATGTCACCCTTAATTTTAGATAATTTATCATTGTTTGCCAAAACATTCTCACCATAAATCATTAAATCCAATACAGTAACTTCATGTCCCAAGTCTAATAATTTAGGTACTAATTTCGACCCCACATAACCAGCACCACCTGTTATAAAAATTTTTTTGTTATGCATAAAATTAGGATGATCTTATATCTTCATAAATTAGAAGATTATTAAAATTTATTTTCAAATCGTTTTTATTATATAGCGATAACTGTTGTTTAATAAAATGTAATTCATATTTTTTTTTTTAAAATTTCTTTAATTATTTTTATATTCAATTTATTATTTATTAAAAATTGTTCTAATCCTAAAAATACAAATCCATGAACATTAATTTTTGAATTTACCATATTCTGTAATTGTATATGTGACTCCTTAAATTCAACATCCTCTCCTAATTCAAAAATAATTTTTCCGCCAATTTTTTCTACAAAATTATTTAATAATATTCTTTGCATTGGTTGTGTTATTACCTTTCCTAAAGATATGTCAAGCCATGCATGATAGTGTTTTTTAATTTTTATCAAAAAGATTCTCCCCTTTTTTTTCAAGTGCTAACTTGGTAATACTAGATAAATTAGAGGTTTTAAAGTAATCTATAAAACCTTTTGTCCCATAAGGTGAAAACATGTTTTTAAATCTAAAATTTAGAGACCATCTAGTTTCTTTTTCAATGTTTTTTGGAACACAATGAATTAATGGTGCCCAAAAAAGTAATGCTTCTCCAAATTTCAAATTATGCTTATTGGATTTTTTAAATGCAAAATCAAAAAAATTACTCATTGTAGTTTTTTTATCACTATTTTTTTTTGTAGAATTTCTCAAAGACGATAGGGCTTTTTTTGTATTTTTTTTATCCAGAATAAACATATTTTTTGTTTTATATGTGCTGGTTAATGGAACCCAAACAACAATTTCATAAAGTGAGTTAGGTGGAGCATCTCTGTGTACCGTAATCTGAGTGTCATCTTCTGGTTTTTGAATTACAAGATTAATATTTTTTTGTGCAACAATATCCGGACCAAATAATTGATGTATAATTTCAGAAAAAATTTCATATCCACATTGAGCACCAAAAAACTTATTATTTATTCTCTGCATAATTTTAAACCTAAAATCATTGAGATCTTTTTTATTTTTTTCATATTTATGAAATTTGTTAAAGAAATAATTTTCTTTACCACCAACCTTAAGAATTTTTTTTGAATTAGAATAAATAAAATTCCTTAAGTTTATTAATGATTTTTTATTTTTTATCTTATAAATAAAATAACCATTTTTTAATAAGAGATTATTGTATTTATTTACCATTGCTTTTTTCCAATTTGTTCGAATTTATCAACTTTAATTTTAATTTTTTTTTGAAGTGTTTTATGAATATAAAAAGTATCTACTTTATGATTTTTAACAAATATATAATCGTTTTTAAATAATAATTTATTGACTAAGGGCGGTGGTCTTTCTATGGATAATGTTAAAAATTTATATATTTTAAAAGGAAATTTTCTTAAAACGTCTGCCTCTGCGCCCTCCACATCTAAACTTAAATAATCAATAACCTTGGGTGCTTTGTATTTTTTTAATATTGAAAATAGTGTTACTGCATTATATTTTTTTATTTTCCTAATATTTGATATTTTATTAATAATTTTTGATCTTTTTTGAAAATTATTATCATAATTAGAACCAATTATTCCCCCTACGCCACCATTTTCAAAAAATTTAATTTCTTTTTTTTTATCGCTCACAACTTTATTAATACAATGACATTTTCTATTTTTTTTTAATTTCTTATAAAATAATGAATTTGGTTCAATACATATTCCCTTCCATCCTAATTTTTTTTCCAATACAAATGTATTATTCTCATGAATGCCATCTGTTGCTGCAAGATCAACAAAATATCCATTTCGTTTAGATCTAAAAATATCTTTGATAACCCATTTATCCTGTTCTTTATTTCCAAAGAAAATATTACATCCCATTTAAAAAAAAAATAGCTTAAAAGGTTTCAGTGCTTGGGCAACAACCCCCAGCCCAAAACCATATTGTTTAGGAAAATATGTATACAAAAATTTTATCAATTTACTTGTCTAATATTAGTAATTTAATTTTTTCAACCTCATGATTAATTTTTTGATTATAAAGTTCACTTAGTCTTTTATCTGTTCCCGCAAACGTATTGTATGTTCTCAAAGGATAAAGCTGATCGTTACCTATAATCCTTTTGATTTGATTTAAAGGTCCTACTGTTAACGTTTTATAGCCCAAGGCTCTTTCTTGTGATGAAAATTCACTTTCATTTGAAGTGAACCGAGTTGTTACTGATATTCTTGTTTTTTTATCACTTTGTCCTGTTGTTTGATGAAGTGTCAATGCATGCCATAATACTACATCTCCTTTTTTTAAATTATCTAGGTTAATTGATTTAAACTTTATTGAAAAATCTTCAGTGTTTATAAATCTACCTTTTACTGGAATCATCCCTTGTAAATTAGAACCAGGGTACATCGTTAAACCATTATATTTATCAACATTAGTAAGAAACAATTTAAAAAAAAGTGTGTTCACACTCGTTCCTGTCCATGCATCAACATGAGCTGATTTATTAATTACAGCATTTTTATTAGAAGGATTATTAATCCATAAAGAATTATATCCTAGCGTGCATATATCTGGACCCAAAAACTCTTTTAATAAATTAATCATTTTCGGTGAATTAATATACTCTCTATAAATAGTTGACTTTTCAAGAAGATCTATAATTATAATTGACCAAAGTTCATAATCTTTTTTAATTTTTTTTTTGTTAGATAAATTTTCTAATTTTTTAATTTTTTTTTCACAGAAATTAAAAAGCTTATTGACTGTTTTTTTATCTATTATATTTTTAATTATTACATAGCCATTTTTAATAAATGCATCTTTAAGAAGTTTGCTATTATGATTATATTTTTTTTTAAAATTTTTCATAAAGTTATTTTAATATATGTTCTAAGCTTTTTAATATTTTAATTTTCGATATAGGCTCTTTATTTCCAATAGTTTCAGTTGAGAATGAAGCAGCCAATGATCCAATTAAAAGTGATAAATCATGACTTAATTTGGATTTTAAAGATAGGGCCACTAAACCCAGCATGGCATCCCCTGCCCCAATTTTGTCTACAGTTTTTTTTGCAAAAGCGTCTGATGATTTAAATATATTTTTCTTTAAGTTGTATAAAATTGCACCACTACTTCCTCTTGTAACAACTAAATTTTGTATCTTTTGCTCTTTAGCTAGTTTTTTTATTAAAATTTTTAAATCACCAGACCTATCTCTTAATTCATGTCTGATTTCTTTTTCATTAATTATTAGACAATTTATATTTCTATATTGTCTCATGCTATGATATCCAATATTTGCTGCATTCACTTGTGCATTTAATGCTACAAATTTAGATTTTGAACAAATTAATTTTGCAGTTTTTTCAGATAAAAAACCATGTCCATAGTCAGAAACTACCACCATATCATAATTAGGTAAAATTTTCTTCAATTTTTCATTTAATTTTTTTTCTTCAATATTAGTTAAAGGATCATCATTGATATTATAAACACCTAAAACTTTACTATTACTAACAGAGTCAACAAACCGTTTTTTAAAAATTGTTGGAGAATTTTTTTTTTTAATAAAATCAAATTTTATATTTTTTTCAAATTTTTTCTTTATCTCTTTATAAAATTCACTTTTTTCCCCTAACATGGAAAATAAGCTTGTTTTATCTGAAAATTGTGAAATATGTCTTGTTATTGCTAAGGCTCCCCCAAGGTATGTTTCTGATTTTATTTCTCTCAGTGCTAAAACTGGTTCTTTTCCTGATTTGCCTAATGCATCACAAAAAACATATTGATCTATTATTGCTTCTCCGAGTACTAAAACTTTTAAATCTCTAAATTTATTAATAACATTTTTTATTTTTAAAAAATTATATTCTTTCTTTATTTCAGTTATGGCATTTTTTTGATTAACAGAAATGTTTTCATTAAATTTATTAATTAAATTACTTGAACTGAAGGTTTTTCCATCTGTATAAAAAATTTTTCCACCTACTTTTTTAATTGAGGTTATCTCATTTTTAATTTCTCCAGTTATATCATTAAATTTATTCTTATAATCTGGACCCTTGCAATATATATTTGGTTTGGTTTGCAAAATTAATTTCGTAGAGGTAAATTCATTATTTATAATTACATAATCGACATCCTTAATTGCAGATATTGATTCTGCTCTGTCACTTTCATTAAATGCTGGTCTGCCCGGCCCTTTATTTACGAATTTATCAGCAGTTATGGAAACAACCACAATATCACCTAAAGATTTTGCTTTTTCAAAGTGCTTAATATGACCAAGATGCAATAAATCAAAGACGCCATGACACATAACAACTTTTTTACCATTTTTTTTTTTCATCTTTACAAATTTTTGATAAGCTTTCTAAGCTTTGTATTTTTTTCATTTATTTTTTAAATTTGAGGTAAGTAAGTCAACTATGGATAACAATATTATTTGATGTATATTTTCTACATAATTATAAACTTTACTATCTACCCAAAAATTAATATCACCTTTTAAACGTAATGGATTATTTTTTTTAAAACCTGTAAGTGTAATAATTTTTGAGAATCTTTTATTTTTTGCAGCTAATACTGCTTTGTTAACATTGGGTGACTGTCCACTTGAAGATATAACTATCAATGCATCTCCTTTTTCTCCGTAATATTCGATGGCTTTTTTCATCCAATTTTCATAACCAAAATCATTTGAAAAACATGTCAATAAATTTGCCTCATTAAAGTTAATACATTTTATTTTAACATTTTTGATTAAATCTACACTTACATGACTTGCTATTGATGCACTTCCTCCGTTACCAAAAATTAAAACTTTTTTATTTTTTTTTTAATTTTTTTTAATATTTCTTGGACCTTTAACATTTTATCTATATCCGCTGAACTTGCGGATAATAGTTTTTTTAAATTATTATAATAATTTATTAAAAAAGAATTGTTTTTTTCCATTTTTGTTATTTATTTAGAAACTTAAACCAAACTTTGGTTGCTGTGTTAATTTTTTTAGGTGTCCACACAGGTGCTTTTTTCCAAAAATCTATATTTTGTAACAACACATGTATGCCTTCCTCGATTGAAACTTTTGGAGACCATTTTAAATATTTTTTTATCTTACTTACGTCTGCTAATGATCTATCTGGCTCACCTGGTCTTTTAGGTATTTTAATCTTCTTACCACCTAATAATTTAGCAATGTAATTTACTGAAACTTCTCTTTCACTGCCGACATTAAAAATCTGGCCTGAAATATTAGATTTACATGCTTTATACATAGCCTCAACAACATCAGTTACAAATGTGAAATCTCGAGTTTGTTTTCCATTGCCAACAATTGTAAATGGTTTATTTGATATTTTTTGTGCCAGAAATACTCCAAAGAGAGCACCGTAGTTACTATTTGATCTTGATTTTGGTCCATAAACATTAAACAGTCTTAAAGAATTTACTTTCATTTTATAAACTTTATGCCAATGCATTATTAACTCTTCTCCTAACCATTTTGTAAGCGCATAGGGGTACATAACTTCAATTTTGGAATCTTCATTTGTTGGAAACTTTTTGGTAATTCCATAGCAACTAGCCGATGCTGCATATACAATTTTTTTTATATTATGCTCTCTGCTACATTCTAAAACATTTAATGTTCCATCCACATTGGCTTTAAAATATTCATTTGGGTTTTCAATACTTGGTACTATATCCGCAAGCGCTGCAAGATGAAAAACAAAATCAACACCTTTAAAATGTTTTATAATTTTCTTTTTATTTGATAAATCTGCATTAACAAATTTTATTTTTTTTATAGAACCTTGTAAATTTTCTGTTTTTCCAGTAGAGAGATTATCAATAACAGTTACTTTAATTTTTTTTTCTATTAATAACTCTACTAGATGACTACCAATAAATCCCATACCTCCTGTAACAATTGCTCTCATATATTATAAATCTGTTATTTGGATAAAGCTCCACACTACATGAAAAAATATCTCTTTATATATCATTTTCGATTTCTTTTTTTAACTCATCATACTCATTTATTTTTCTTTTCATGAAATTTAGTGTGAGTTTTGTTTTGGCAGTTAATCCTTTGGGTGTAAGGAAATATGCATAAATAATCTTATTTGGATTTTTTTGAAAATTATCTATTTTTATCAATCCTTTTTCTTTTAAAGCTTTCAAGCAATAATTAATTTTTCCTAAACTAAATCCAAGTTCAGATGCTAATTCTCTTTGAGAAAAATTTGGGTTTGATTTGATTTTTCTTAAAACGTTAAAGTGATCAGGATTATTGCTCATAATGTTCAGAATTTGAACATTTATAACGTTCAGTTTTTGAACTGTAAAGATATTTATGTAAGAGAATTTAGTGTATTACCATCCATATATACAGTTGATCCTGTCAAATATTTTATCTTATTTTGTATAATGAAGTTAACAAATTTACCTATCTCTTTAGGATCGCCAATCTTTTTAGTTGGAAGATTTTTTTCAAATTCTTTTAAATTTGAAATAAGTTCTTTGACTCTTCCTGTTTTAAAGGGTCCAGGAGCAATATTAATAATAGATATATTTTTTTTTGAATATTCCTTACTTAAAGATTTCAATAAACTGGTAAATGCCAATCTAAGTGAGGAAGATATCAACAATGAACTTGGGGGCTCTTTTATTATCGATGAAGAAATATAAAAAATATATCCATTATCATTGATCTTTAAATCTTTTAAAATTAAAGAAAAGCCCAAAAAAAGTTGATTAAAATACTTATACCAAATTTTTTCGTCTATTTTTTTAAATGGTAGATTCGGAGGACCACCACTATTCAAAATTATAACATCTGTTGATTTATTTTTTTTAATAAAATTTTTTACTGAGATAAGGTTTGATGTATCTATATCTTTAGAAGAAAAAGGATGCACTTTTTTAAAATTTTTTTTTACCTCTTGAGTGATTGATTTTCCAATCCCACGTGATCCACCTAAAACTAAAATTTTAATTTTAGTATTTAATTTTTTTGATTTCATTAATTTTAATATTAAAGTTAGTTTTACGTTTTTGCAAAATTAATTTTGCTTCTTCTATAGTATTATCCAGATAATTTAAATAATTTAATTCGTAGGCATGTTCATGGTCTGGAAAAATTCTTTTAAAGTTTTTAGGACTTTTTTTTATATAAACAAAATGAAATGCTGGTTCATAAAAATTAGATAGAATAATAGCTACATTATTAGAATAATGATCTCCATACCCAACCTCTAAATTAAACTTTCTTTTCAATTCTTCTATTCTTTTTAGATTAATATCCTTAGGATCATAGGACATTGAAGTATAAACTAATTTTAATTTTTTTTTATCGGAAAAAGAATTTATACACTTTGATATATCTTTATTGTTTCCCTTTCCCAGAGATATATATACATCTTTCCTTTTATTATTGAGTGCATTTATAAGTAATTTGTCTTTGATTGAAATGCTCAATAATTTATAAAAATCAAAATTAATATTAGAAACTTCGCCAAAACTAATTGGATCACAGACTGCAAGTCCTATTTTCTTTTTTTTTTTATGAGCT
>MDTF01014871.1_pt1 | contig 16969 bp, 8 predicted proteins | sample 811191 | NCBI WGS metagenome assembly MDTF01 (sample SAMN05326649, study PRJNA326480) | marine metagenome | isolation source: seawater | place: Southern Ocean | collected 2011 | reverse complement strand
TGCTTGTTCTTGACAAAAAAGTCACAGGTAGATGTCAATATATTCAAAAGCGAAAAAGGTGTAATACAGCATTAAACATTTAGTAGCTAGTCAAGAAACCAAATTGTGTGTTTTGATCAACAATAACGATTTGCGAATACATCACCACAACAACCAATTAATTATTGACCCATATCACTCATTTGTTTTTTATCATTCATCATGGTATTATCCAAACAATTTGGTTCAAATACAACGACACCTTCACCTTATTCCACCATCATTCCAGGCATTGATTTTTCTGAAACATCCATTCAAACAGCAGTAGGAATCATGTTTCTCATTATTTTATTTGTTTTCATTCTTTCTGTCTGTTCCAAACAAATGGAACGACGAGCAAATCTTTCTCATTTTGATGAAATTTTCGACAAACACAACCAAGAAGAAGATATAGAAGCTCAATTACGTGACATTGAACCAGAGACAGATCCAGAATCCAAAACGAATAAAACAAAACCTCGTAAAAATACGAAAGCAGATAGACGTCAATCTAATTTCTCTCCACAAGACATACAAGTTGTAAACGACGGCAACGATACGGCAATCACTGCTTGTGCGTCAGCTAGATCGTTTGCTATGAATATGAACCCCTTGCTGGGCACCGATGATCCTGCGTTACCTTCCATTCGAGAATTGTGTGTTGTCGATATTATGATTGTGGATGCTCGAGTGAAAATTATGTCATTGATTCATGATTGTGATATGATATGTCGTGATTTAATTATTGATTCTGGTAAAAATCAGGGCGACGAAATAACTACTGAAAAAAGACCGCAATTTTTATGTGTAGTACAATTCAATGAAATAGCTAATCAAGGTGCATTGGCACGCATTTCAAATTTGCTTCACAAAGGATTTGATGGTGTCGTAGTGCGTGGGTTGTCGGAAGCATGGGATCTTAAATGTCGTTCTTCTTTACCAGAACAAAATATAGAGGAAGAGGAAGAAGAAAAAGAAGAAGGCGAAAATGTAGAAAATGAAATTCAAAAAGAAAAAGTACGTGTAACATCAAGTATGAAAAAAGAAAGAAAGAAACGAATGAAAAAAAATAAAGAATGGTTGGACATAACATTGCTGAACGTCTTGGAAATTACGTCTTCTTTACAGAAACCATTTATTGTAGAAATGGACAACAGTCCTGTATTAGATTTAGATTTAAATTTAGTGAACGGTATCTTTTTTACAAATCCAACGATGAAAAAAAATGGACAACCTAAATTAGTATGGGGAAAAGAACATCAAAAAATGGAAAAATTTGTCAATGTATTAAAGAAACATGTCAGTATGTCGATTGAATTTACTTTGCTGGCAATTAATGTTGTGGAAGATGGTACGTTTTGAAATACGAAGGGAAACGAATGCAAAGCATTGTATTTATATAATGAATTTAATACTAACACTTTTTTCTCTTTTTTTTTCTTTTTTTTTTTCTTGCTTTTTTTTCTCTTCTCTTTCTGTCTTTTAACAGTGGATTCTGTATTACCTGAACAAGTCGTTCGATTTAATAGTTTGACTTGGGCCAGAAGTCTACCTGTCTTGTGTCGTACTTGTGCCGATCCTTTATTACACAACAAAAGAGAGACAATGTTACCAATGGATGTGACTTGTACGAGTTTAGATATAGTAAGAGGTGAAGGTGTAGGAAAAATGATGGAAGATGTTGATCGTATGGTCTGTAATAAAGAAACAAATATTATTGTATCAATGGTATCGGAAGAAGAAGGAGAAAAAGGAGAAGAAGGCAGCAGTCGAGTATCTAAAATAAGTTCTAATTATGAAAGCAACGAAAACAAAGAGATCGATTTTGAAAACGATATCAAAAATATGATTGAAAATACAATTCATGGAAATCCAATATCATCTAATTTTTGGAACACGTTGAACAAAAACGTCAACCAAGGAAAAATGAATCAAAAGAATGAAGATGTTACTTCTTTGTCTTCTTTAAACTACTTGCATTTAAATGATTCGAATAATAATCAAGACTACGACAATGCTTCCAACAATACTTCCAACAATACTGGTTCTTTTGAAGAGGAAAAGAATCGACCTGTCTGGTTTGACGATTCAGTCACTCGACACGTAGATCAAGTGACAGATCCAGGTGGACAAAAATTAATGGGTGAAAAAATAGATGGTCCAGAATACACCAGTGTAGTAGGCAGATTAATAGGTCAACGACAAACACCTCACAAAAATGGATGTTTGTTACAAAATTTAAGTGCACCTGAAATGAGAGAAAAATACAGTGGAGACGAAAGACAGAACAATATAATGAATACTTACGATCCAAAATTTATTAAAATTGAATCTAAAATAACAAAAATAATAGAATATTTAAACCGGCATAAAAAAAATAAAGTCAAAGAAATTATTGATCGATCACAAAGAGCACACACATCGACGGGTGCAGCCTCTAGTTCCAGTGACGGTACGAAGAATACTGTTGGTATTAGTGGTATTAGTGGCACACGAAGATCATCGATGAGTAGAAATGGTACGTCGTCAACGAAGAGACAAAGGTACGCTACACAAGTAGAAGAAATATTAACATGTGTACATCACATTAATATAAGAAGAATGTTAAAAAAATTATTGGAAAGAATGCATGAAGTAGTGACCAGTGTCGATGGAATAACAAGTAGAAAAATACAATTATGGAGTGCATATCCTCGAGCTATGAGTACAAATGTGTCTGGAACAATGAAAACATTTATAGGTATACAACAATCAGCAGGTGACGTGACACATATATATTTGTCATTGGATCATCCATCACCAGTGGAAGGTCTACTTCACTGTTACTTTCAATCCTTGGGTTGCAAACATCGTCAATGTGTAGCATTGGAACTGTTAAGTAAATATTGTTGTACTTCAACAGAAGAGAAAAAAGAGAAAGAAGAGAAAGAAGAGAAAGAAGAGAAAGAAGAAAAAGAAGAAAAAGAAGAAAAAAGCAAAGAACAAAGTAAAGAGAAAACTAAAGAGAAAGCAAATGGGAAAAATGAAATTATTTCAACAGGAAAAGAATATTTGCCGCATCGAATATATATGCAATTGTGTTCCAGTTCTTATTCACAATTAATATTATACATACAAAGAACAAGCAAGAAATTACTGCTTCTCAATCAAAACGACTACGGTGAAGCCATATCTTTTGAAACGATTTCAGCCAAAGCAAAAACGGAAGGTATTAAAATGGATCCTAGAATAGAAGCAGACGTAGCATTAAGAAAAGTATTAAAACGTATGGTGTTGGGAATAAGAAATGTCTCCAGAGATCTGCTGTTAACAAATGTAACCAGTCAAGAAAGAAAATCAAAATGGGCAAACGTTACTTTTTATCAATCCATTAACAATGGAAGAGATACTACAATAGGTGGTTCCAAAGATTTTTTGCCTGAGAATTCTTCATTAGAAATAAAACATTCCCATACTTCTACTTATCATTTGTTGAAACGATTAGTACGTAGAAGTTGTTGGAGAATGAAAGAAAGAAATATGTTGACGAAATTAATAGCAACTTTAATTCATATACCATTGTTGAAATGTTCGGAATCCAATTTGTCAGTCCGATTAGAAGTAGTCTTAGCAATGCGTAGTGTTATTTTAGATCAATACATCTGTGACGTTCGAGGAATGGATAGTTTTCCTATACGTGATCCAGATTTAAGTACTGTCTTATTAGAAATGATTGGTGTTTCAGCGGAAGACGTTGCTCTATTGTTTGGTGTCAATAAAAGAGAATGTGCCCGTGCTATTCACGATAAAATACAAAATATAGTACGTCACGAAAATCCACCTCCTTCTTTATTTAAACCAACGCAACACTACGATATGAACGAAGACGACATCTCTAAAAAAGAAAAAGCAATGCAATACGGTAATGGTATGTTTTTTTCATCCTCTGTTTTTTTAGAACAATGTTTAATATTAGCGACAGGAAGTGGATTGTTTAGTAGCAGTAGTATGAGTGGAATGGAAATGAGAATGGTCAGTGGTGCAATGTTATTAGCTTTCATATGGAACGGTGGTATTAACGCTGCGATTGGTAGAACCTCTTCTTTTTATATGTTTCAATGGAGTTTTTCTTTGGCTAGTGTGAGTGCCATTGAAAGAATAACAGGTGGTTTTTTATTTTCAGTACCAGCTGGTTTGATTGGTGGCATAGTGGCTGGTGTCATTGAATCCAGTATAAATGGTGGCATTCAATTCTTTTTCTTTTTTCTATGTTTCTTTTATTATTTAATGATGGTGAGTGCATTAGTAAGCATACGTATTAAAAGTGTTTGGCAAAGTTCCGGTGGTCGTGCTATTTTTATCAGTTACGCAATATTAGCTACACCCGCTGTAGCAACAGCTACCGGTGTATTAGCCTTTGCAATTAAATATGAAATATTAGGATGGTTCTATGTCCTTGCTTTGTTGTGTGCCGATGTACAAATGACAGTATCGTTTCATTACATTTGTTTAGCCAGATGTAAATGTTTTGAAGGTGTCTACATAGCAAGCGATAAAGATTTGAACGATTGGGCACAAGACTACCATTCCGCTTTGTACAAAGATCCAAACGTTCCATCTAAAACAACTGGTCTTTCTGGAAAGAAATTAGAAGCAAAAAGAAGATATATGTTGAGATTAAGTTATGCACGAGCTGTACGAGAAGCGTTGCGAAGAAGAAGCAGCATTTTAAAATGTAGATGTCGAGATTGGTGCGACCGTACCCCTTCTTTAACAAGAAGAAGTCAATCATGGTTAGTTATTCGAAGATCTAAAAATTATGGAAAAGAAGCGTTGTTATTAAAATGGTATCTTCTTCAAGCAAGTAAAGCAGAACCTTCTCCTTTATCTTCGGAATGGGAGAGTTGTGTCGATGAAGCCAGAGCAGCCATGAAATCAAAAAGAATGACGGATGTTGGAGTACGACCCGGTCTTTTATTTCAATTTGAAGCACCTGAAATGGTATATGGTTGGTTATATTTTATTTTTATATTTGTGGATCGATTAGCTTATTTAATGTCGGGAGAAGGAGTTTTTTTGTTTGGCGATACCAGTGGACGTTCTTCTTATGCCAGTGGAATGGGTTTTGCTACAATCTATTTGTTGTTGGGAACAGGCATTTTAGAAGTAGCCATGAATCGATTGCAAACGTTTCAAAATCGTTTCAGTGGTAAACGAATGGGTCTAGATGGTACAAAAGGAATGATGATAGAAAGAATTCAACAAAGACAAACGTTGTATCGAAGAGAAGCCTGTCTGTTGTTTCAAAGAATGTTTTTGTTTTGGATATTAATGACTACCATTGTAGTGATCAGTACGTATGATACAATGTTTGACAATACGTTTGAACGATTGTTGGATCATCCCATTGTACCGTACTGCATTGGTTCTTTTGGTTACGTTGGCCTCGTGTTTGCTTTGTTTAATAAATTGTACATGGGTACTAAAATAATGGCAGCAATTAAATTAATTTTTTTGTCTATTTTTTCAGGAATTGCATCTGGCATAATAATATTGTTTTGGAGTGGATGGGGAAGCAGCACATGCATTGCTACCGTAGTCTGTGGATGGATGTATGGTTTGGGAACCTTTACCTACATTCATCACCGTGACGAAAGCAATGTTAATAAATGGGGCGAAGATCATAAATTATTATCTCCACAAGTCTTGACCTCGGGTCAATCATGGGTAGGTGCGAAAGATGCCATGTCGATGATGAGTCATCGTGCTATACTTCAACGATTGGAACATTTGAGTCCAGATAGAAGAATAGGGATTAGTTGTGAATCACAAAGAGGACAACGGTAAGTAGGAAGAAGGGCGGGGAAGCGAGCAAAGAGAGAAACAAGGGAAAATGGGAAACTGGCAAAGAAGAAGGGGGGGGGGGCGAAGGGGCGAAAAAAGAGGGAAGAATGGTCAGATGAAGAGCCGCCATTCTAAAATTCACCTTTCTCTAACCGTTTTTTGTTTTAATCTTCTTTATTTTTTGTTCTTATTCTTTTTTCCATAAAATTACCTTTATAAAACAATGCATCTCCTTGATTTCTTTGCTTTAGTTTATTATCTACGTTGAATAAATTAAAACTACAAGTGGGTACTGGTAAATTGCATCCAGCGTTGGAAGAATGTTTTGGTATGGAAAGTGTAGTTTCTATATTAGAAAGAGCACACGAAGCATTAGTACGAAATTTAGCACAAATACATATATGTCCAGAAGATGAAATGAAAGGTGATTCAGGAGAAGGTTTCAGTGCATTGGCTGCTATGGTAAGTAAAAAGAGAGAAGAGAGAGAGAGAAGAGATTTACATCTGCATCTTTGTACATACTAGCAGTTTGTGTAACTTGGATTGTTAGAAACAGATTTGTTTGAATGGATTTCTTTTTTTAATTCTCATCTCTAACTTTTTGATTTTGACGTTACTTTATTTTGTTGACGTTTTTTTCATTTTTTTTCTTTTCATTTATTATTAGGCACCTAACGATGCTTCATTTAAATTTAGTGTCTACGTAGCAGTACCATGGCAACATCGAAACAATGTAGGTATTGTCGATCAGTTGTTATGTGAAGCCTATGTCCATGAAATTGCCGAACACTCCTTAGATTTCAGTCATCGCTGTGCTACTTTAATGGAACTGTGTGTCTTACCAGAAGGTGGTTCATTAAATCAATCTGACAATGAAGTCAAAAATAAATCTGGTCTAAACAAAAAATCTAAATCAAAATCAAGAAAGAAAAAAACTATTGGACAATCCAATAATAAAATACAATCTAATTTTAAACGTTTGCCACGACGTATATTGACACAAATTCATGCTATGGATGTGCGTGCTTTACATTTTGTAGAGCGTGATACCGATCGTAGTATTTGTAACAACAGTACGTTAGGTATGAATTTAAGTAAATATTGGAACGTCATGACAAAAGATTGTAGAATATTAATGTTAAGAATAATAGAATACATAAGACCATCGAGAAGTTTTACATTAAGTAAATATGATGCAGATGTACATGTACCATTGATTTCAATTTGGGGTAGAAACAGACACAACGCAGCAGTGAATGGTTTGTTTAAAATATTTACCTTATCTGGATGTCCATTTTTATTGCCACAAGAAGAAGAAACATTGGAAAGTGTTGTTATTCAATACAACAAAAAGAACAACAACAACAACAGCATCAACAACAACAACAAGAGTAGAAATCGACCTACATCTATTTCAATGAGTAGTACTACCAGTGAAGAATCACATGCAATACATTCAACTGGTCATAGTACAGGTGCCGAGAACGAAAAGTATCGAGAACAATTTCACAACAATACATTACCTAAATATAGTCCAACAACAAAAATGAAAAAAAAAATGACTCCAAGTACCGAAGGTATCCATGAACCAGAAGAAGATACAATCAATCCAATCGATTTTCGTCGAGATATATTAAGTACTATTGTTGCACGTGCCCATCTAGCTTCTTGCTTAGCCGTCAGTATTAAACAAGCTGTCCGTGTCGCTATGAAACATAAATTAGTCAATTTTTATAAACCAACTATGAATCAAAGAGAATGGCCTACGTACTGTGAAGATTTTGGAATATTTGATGAACAATTGTTACAAAATTTTTTAGATCAAAATAAAAAAGCAACACCAAGTCAATGTAGAGAACGTTTAACTCGATTAAGAATGACGATGAAAAAAGTAGAATTAGAATTAAAAATAGAATTAAAAGATCGAAAATTAGGCATGTATTACGATGCATTGTCACAATCGGAAAGCATGGACAAAGAACATTTGTTACTGTCGCAAAGAAGAGATATTAAAGAAAGAATTAAAAGAGTTGAAATCGATTTAAAAAGAGCATGTCAAATACATCGTGCCGGTGGTACTGAACTAACCGAACCTGAATTAGATCGTAGTTGGCAATTAACAATGTTTTTTGAATCTTTATATTTATCAATGATTGGCAGTTCTACTTTTTCACAAGAAGCCAATTGGTTATTGGAAGAAGCGAATGTGGGTTACACCTTGCGATGGTGTATAATGAATATAAGTGTACCATTACATTCCATTGGTAGAAAATTAAAAGTATACGCTGTAGATCAAATGTTATGGAAAGGCAGAGATGATATCACTCAATTAATGAAATCGACTGAAATTGGGTTAAATCGTACGTTTGATTTGTACGAACCACCTTCTCTTTCTTCTCTTTCTTCCAAAGGAAATCCTGTTATAAATTCATGGTATGTGAAATCATTCAATCCTAAAAAAAATAATAAATGTTATTTAGAAGTAAGAGAAGAAACAGCTATCTCCAATATTTATTTATTAGATAAAAAAGATCGTTTGAGCAATAAAATTAAAAATGCATCCAATGGTTTTTCATCGCAATCAATGAAATCATATGAACCTGAAAATAAAAAAGGTAGAAAAGAAATTGTACATTACAAAATTAGATCTTGGAATGAATTAAGCACAGGTCCCACTACATTACCGTTAGCAAAAATGAATACAAAAGAAATATTAAATATGAAAACGGGTGAATTAAAAACTAAAATCTATTACGAATATGCAGATGGTATTGATTCCGATGGTGCTTTTCCAGCAGGTGCTGAATTTGAAGATGAAAATGGTAAATTTATTAAAAAAAGATTTTATGATATTTTAGGAAGAGTCACAGGTGAAACATTGTCGGTACCAAGAAAATTAAATCGAAGAGCACCCAAAATAACAAATGAAAAATATCATTTAACAGGTTGGTTAAGTAAAAGAAAGAAAAAAACATTCGGATGGACCTCTAAAAATTTAAGATTTTTTGTTTCCGATCCATTACAAGGTAAAATTAAATATTAAAAACAAAAGAACATTTTTGATGAAAGAGAAAAACGAGTATTCATATATTGAGTGTCACTAACATATACTTTTCACAAACAATTATTATTTTATCTTTCTTTCTCTCTACTGTATGTGTGTGTGTACAACAATATTTTGCTTTTTTCTTCCCAGGTACATTATGTTTTTATAAATCTAATATAGAATGGAAACTTGGTGAAGAACCAAGAACTATAGTTGATTTAGTAGGATTAGCTATACGTCCATCAGATAGAGGTAGATTTACATTGTGTGATTTTAATAGGTAAGAAAAATATTTACTGTTTTTGGTTGTTATTTGCCAATGAGGGAAAACTTCTGTTATAATTTTTTTGATAAAAATATTACAGATGTGAGCGACTTTCAGAAAATAATGTTATATAATATTATGAGTATTAATTAAAATATTAATTAGTTTATATTATAAAATTTTAATGAGATCAAAATAAACTAATTGTTTAAAACAGTTACCGAGGCTTTAAAAAAAAATCAACAACACAAAGAAGATAAAGGAGAACAACAAAGAGAACAGAAAAACAAGCTTGTTTAAATAAATCACTAACAACAAATTATTCAAAATTTGAATAAATCTTCTTTTCTTTTTTCTCTTTTCTTTCACTCTTTATTAACAGTCACAGTGAACTGTATGAATTAACAGCAGACTCGGTAAAATCCAAAAATAGATGGATACAAGCTATACAAGTAGCAATTAAAACAGCCGACAAACTTTCCGGCAAAGAAAAAGTGAAACTTACACCTGCTGATGTCCGTAAAGCAAATGCAGCTCGAGCATTAAAGAATCAAAATCGTGCTAAAAACAATAAAAAAACAAAGAAAGGTGGACAAGAAAAAGTCAGAACGTTTGGGAAAGCAAATCCAAATGCACATAAAAGTAAAAGTGTCAAAGAGAACATGATCATTACTTGTGTGTATGTACATGACGACAAAGTGCATTCTGCTGAATCGAAAGCATTAATGTCGGTCTACATTTGTGAAGAAGAAGATTGGGCTATGGTTGTTATGAATTGTCATCGAGAAAAAGAAAACGGTGTTAAAGTGTATAGTGAAAGAGTAACAGGAGTCAGTTTAAGATGGGGTAGTACGTATTACCATACGCAGTACGATTACTTTCATTCCAGTCATCGAGGACATCGCAGTTGGAAAATAGATAGTGAAAAAGGCAAGGAAGAAACAAGTAAAAATACGGATTCCTCCACCTCAAATAGAGAAGGTGTTGGTAATAGAAAAAGTTCAAAAAGTACAAAAAGATTCAGTACAATGCCAGCTCCTATCTCTTCACAACATTCACTTTCATCTTCTAATTCATTGAACAGTTTTGATGATCGAAGTTTTGATGAAGAGAATGACGACGACGGAGAGGAAGAAAAGAAAACGGAATTTGAACAAAATTTTACCGGTGCATTGTTAAGAGGACAACATCGTCGCAGAAAATCTAAAAATCAAAGACCAACGAATAAACATTCTATGCATAACACCTCTAGTTTTAGAAAAATACAAATACACACGAATGATACGAAGGGTGCAGCAAGAAAGACACCACCGCCTAAACGTCGAACTTCCGCCAATGTCAATAAACGTAGAAGTTTACAAACGTTGGAAACACCGGAAGAAAAAGAAAAGTATTATGAAAGAAGAAAAAAAAGCAATGACAAAAAAGTAAAAAGTAAACCAAGTAAAATTAATAAAATTTTGAGAAAAGAAAGTTTACTGGATCAAAATGAAGAAAAATCGGACGATAGTGATGATTATTCAATGAGTCCAACTCGTCCAACTAAAAATAGAAATTTATTGCCTTCTGAACGACCCGATCGTTTACCTTTAGATGCACAACAAGTTAAAATAAGATCACAAAAGAAGATGAATGCTAAAAAAAGTAGCAAATTCAAGCAATCCAATCAATCCAATCAATCCAATCAATTCAATGCGGGAATTAAACGTCAATCTGTATTTGAACAATTAAGAGTTAGTATTTTTGGTCAAGTCAAACATAAAAAAGAAGAGAAAGATCCACATCGTCACAATCATACCCATGTTTTGAATCGTGTCTCAACTCACATTGATTTCTTACACAAACAAGTACAAAGACAAGCTCAAATACCATCACAAAATAGAGGACGAAGTCGTGGTCAAAATAGTTTACATCGTTCTGAATCAGGTGAAGAAGAAAAAGCTGCTACTAATTCTGCAAAACGTATGTCTATCTTACTGAAAGATCCTAGATTAGAAAGTGCTGCTTCAAAAACGTCCTCTACTTTTTCAGGAAATCTACAAGATTCAACCAATCGAAACGATCGATCCAACACAACAACAACTAACAATGGACTTCGACAAAGAAAACCTGGAAAAAGAAGAAGTCACAATAGAAGATCGTTAAATGATCCGGTGAATGACAACGAGAACGGAGAAACCAGTTCCAAAGTGAAGCACAAACAAGAACATGAAAAACAAGAGATCTACAGCGATCTTTCGAATGGGCAATTTGTTGGACAAAGTGAACATGAAACACCCTGGTTTGTCTTACAAGATCCCTACAATTTAATTGATCGACCACCCGCTACTTCTATTTACGACGAAGATCTTTCACTCTTATCTGTTTTACCACATGCTACTTTTGCAAAAGGACTATCTTCCACCAATGGCTTCATGAAATGTTTAAATACTTGTTTGACAAAATGTTTTACAAATTGGGGACCAAAAAGTTTTCAATTTACGACAGGAAAATATCGAACAGGTACAGCAAGAACTGCTTTGTGGCAATTATGGAATCGTGCACAAGGTGATTTAGAAGGTGTACACGCTCAATTAATTGACGAAAAAATGTTAAGAAGTGAACAATTATTAAACGAATACTGGTACGAAAGAGATCATGGTCGTTTGCAAAGTGCAAGGAATGTCATTAAAGGAGATCGACATGGTAAAATGAGAGGTCAACACATGAGTGATATTGTCAATGCCTGTTTCGTACAGACCGACGTAGCTACTCGTTCTCGATTATGGATGCGATTCAGTGATTTATTAGTAGGTGGTGCCGGTGGTCAATCTATTTTTGTAGCGGCCAACAACGACCACGATGGTACTTCTCAACCCGGTGGATCTGCTTATTTGCGAGTCATGGGATTGGACAGTGGAACATGGCCCATGGATGGTGGTGGTGTTGCTTCCTGTAGAAGAGATGTAGTGAATCGCATTGATGGTGTGCGATGGGAAATGGTGTCTGAAACAGGTAACGATATGAAAACTGTGCATCGCAGTTATCAAGTCGAAGCCCATGTACAATCTTTAAATTTTGTACCTTTGTGGGGTTTGGATTTAGGTAGTCCAAGTCAAAATGTGTTGTCTCATGAACCTGTTTTAAAATTAAAATTAAATGCATGGCGTTTAGGTAGAAGTGTCATACGAGAATATTTTTTACCATTAATACGTAATTTAGTGCTAGGTTGTTCCATGCATCATTTTCAAGACACAGACATTGAACGTTTTACATTGACTTTTGTCAATTTACATACATTTTTTCAACATTACGGATGGGTGAACAGTTGGGAAAATGGACAAACGATACGGTGCTGGTGTGATTGCTGGGCCGAAGTCTATGAAGAAATGCGAGACAACAACGGAGAAAAAGGTAAATACGATGGCAACGATCAAGATTTTGCAATATTGGACGCTGAAATTCCCACACTAGAAGATATGTTAGTGACATTATCTTTGTTTACACATTTTCTATTACCGATTACAGTGCCGTTGAACACACATCTCAATGTACCAGTCACTCATGCTTCTCACCATGGCATTCAAACAATCTTAGGTGTCATTGCCAAACGTAAGAATGGTACGGCCTTAATTATATGGGACCACGGTATCTTGTGGCGTGAAAGATTAAGAGCTTTTTCTAATTTTCGTGGTTTTCCATTGTTTGCTAGAAATGTTTTGGTTGGTTTGAATCGTATGATAGTACAAATTAATTTTACCAATGCAGACGTAGTCGTGCCATGCTGCCGTACCAACATGGATTGGGAGTTATGGATTGGTAGTTTGAGAGGTAATAATTATTTAAGAAAAAAAGTATCCAGGTAAAGTGTTTTTTGAAAAAATGACGAACAGAACAAAAGAGGACAAGAAAAGAACACAAGAAGAAAAGCAGAATGGAAAAAAACAAAAAAAAAACCAAAAAAAACAAAACAAATAAAACAACTAACAAACTTTTTTTTTTTCTTCTTTCCTTTTTTCTTCTCTTCCTTTTGTATTTATATAATAGATATGTCTTTCCAGTCACGAATGGAATGGAAACAGATCGTTTCAGTGTAGATCGTAGCAACGAAGAAGAGCGCCCGACTGCTGTCATGTTGTCTCATGTGTATGAATTAAAAGGTGTGATGGATGCTATTCGTGCTGCTGCTGTCATTGTACAAAAATATGGATTAGTTGAATATCAATTATTAATTTACGGTAGTTTAGACAAAGATCCAACATATGTTAGTGAATGTAGAGCTTTAATCTCAGCAAATAATTTACAAGAAAATGTATCGTTGATGGGTTTGGGAAATGCACCGAAAGTTTTAACCAGAGGATGGATTTTTGTCAATTCTAGTTTGAGTGAAGGATTACCTTTAGCATTGGGTGAAGCAGGTTTGTGTGGTATGCCAGTTGTCTGTACAGATGTAGGTGGAAGTCGTGAAGTCATTAGTAAATATTTAACCAACGGTGATTTATTAACGTATGGCCGTGTAGTACCACCCAGAAATCCGAATCGATTAGCACAAGCACAATTAGAAACAATGGCTATGTTGGGTGGATTGCAAGAATTAGTATCATCCATTGCTGTTGCTGGAAAAGGTGGAGCATCTGGAGCATCTGGAGCATCTGGAGCATCTGGAGCATCTGGAGCATCTGGACACAATACACCGAAAGCAATACCAAGATCTAAAAAAGGTGGTTCTATTAATCACAACAGACCTTACTTGCAATTGAGTGATTACAAGGATGGCAGTTCCTTATTAAACAGAATACAAAGTCAGATGAAAAACAGAAGATTGTTAGGTATGAAATTTAGAGAATTTGTATTATCTAATTTTACGATGAGTCGTTATTTAAGAGAACACTACGCTACAATGGCTATAGCACATTCCATTTATGTAGCCAGAGCTGCTTCCGATCGTCATTTAGGCAATAACAATGAACAAAATTTAGATGCTTTGATTCAATCGAACGATGCAGACATAGCCGTCATTCGAGATGAATTGTTAGCCTCGAAAACAGATCGTCGTTCCTTAAAGTCAACCCAAAAAAGTTCGCTGGAAGAAACAATGGGTGGTATGTTTTTAAAATCAAAAGAACAACAAAAATTGAGAAGAGAAAACGAAGAAAAAAGAAAACGAAAAAAAGAACCTTCTTTTACGAATTATAATTCAGATAATTCAGATGATTCATCGTCTTCTTCAGAAGATGAAGGTACGTTTTCAAAGAAAATCGTTATTGTTTTAATTTGTTTTTTGTTGAATTTGTTTGTGATTTTATTTTTGCTTATTTTAATTTGAATTTTAAATCCAAAACTGATAAAAAAAAAATGTTTTCTTTTTTTTTTCTCTTTTTTTTTGAATAGACAAAAAAAATTATAAAAATCATCATCCATCCATCCAAACCGATGCACAGACTTTAAAAAGAATAGTCAGTGTCTACGGTGAAATGCGTGACATACCCAAACGAAAGCTACAAAAAAGAAGTATGATTATGGAAGAAATATTGCAAAGTGAAGCCTCTTTTGTTTATGACATGACTACTTTGCGGGATTTATTTACTAGACCAATGAGTCAAAATTTCGAAAAAATATACAATCAAGGGGATATAAAATTATTAAGTGAAACATTGGAAGAAATGTTAGTGCATCAAAATATTTTATTAAAAAAGTTACAAAGTGCAGGAATTGTTTCAAACACGGTCACGGGACAATCGAGTTACGTAGGTCGTACTTTAGGTGAATATGCACCCGCCATGAAATTTATGGCTAGTTACACTATGTATTATGAAAAAGCATCGAAAAAAATTGCTGAAATATTAGTAGAAGAAGAAACAGGTGATTTTTCGAAATTTTTAAGTGAAACACGTAAAAGAGGACGATGTCGAGTTGATTTAATGTCTTACTTAATCATGCCATGCCAAAGAGCCATGCGGTATCCCATGTTGGTGGAAGAACTTTTAAAAAATACTTCTGAACTGCATGAAGATCATAGTGTTTTGACCGATGCATTAATTAAAATTAAAAAACAAGCAAAATTACAAAACGATATTAATTTAGAAAGTTTAAATAAATTATATCAATTAAGTAAAGTCATGAATTTATTAAACATACCGATGAATCAAAGAGATACCACATGGGAATACATTATGGAAGAGACATGTACGTATGATCAAACAAACGATGAAATACGTAGCAGCCAAGAGCAATCTTCAATGCCTTCGATGTCTTCAATGTCATCCTCCAATCAAACAAAAGAAACAAAAGAAACAAAAGATAAAAAAGAAACAAAAGATACAAAAGAAAACTCAACTAAATCCAAATCTTGGCCCAAAACAGAATTTGTATTACAAAATTTATCAGCACAATCTAAATTAGCTGCAGATGGCATAGAAAGTTGCATTATAGTATTGAACGCCAGTGTCATTTTAGCTCGTGTTGTCCTACCAAACGAGTCCTGGACAATCAGTAAACGATATCCATATGATGGTACTTTTTCAGCAGCAATAGATACAGATGAAAACAATGTTTTACTATTATCATGGAAAAATGAACATACACCTTCAGTAGTACGTGTCATATTTTCAACGCATGAAAAATGTTTAGAAACTTGTGAAGCTATTGAAGATGGCATTCATATTAAACAAGATTTATTAGAACAAGAAAGTGTCAGTAATCGAGCACGTGGAAATACTATATCAAGAAGAGAAAGTACACAACCTTATTTTTTTACAGATGAAAGTATGAAAGGTAAAAAAAGATCGACAATGGATAAATTAATAGATGTAGAGGAAGAGGAGGAGGAAGAGGAGGAGGAGGAAGAAGAAGAAGTGACAGAGTTTGAATCGAAAAGTTCTTTAAGTACATCTGGTATGAGTAAAGTGGTGGAGGAGGAGGAGGAGGAAGAAGAAGAATTGGAGGAAGTGAAAGATGGAAAAAACAGAGTTAAAAGGAGAGGTACATTAGATCATAACCGTGATGAACATTTATCCTCGAAAGCGGAAGGTTTTGTGTTGTTGCAAACGTTGAAACAGGGAGGTACTTTGGCTTCGACTGGATTTTGAGAAGGCGATGTAATAAGACAACCAGCGTGTACGTGTAGTAATATTCTAATAAAATTTTAATTTGTTTGTAGATTATATTTGTATTTGTAGCTTGTAGATCTATGAGTAGCTAGAGTTCTCCTCGTGTATTTTATTTGGATGTGTCCAACAAAGACCACACAACTACCGAAGGTACTAGTTTCAGATTCTACTTTCTTGTTCAGACACAGGGGGCACCTCATCGTCTGATGCAAATGAATACTTCATTCCGACTTCAGCAAACATCTCGATGCTCAATTTAAATTTGTCTCCCCATCTAGGACAATCTAAATCAGGTTTTTCTTTTGCAACTACTTTGGTACATCCGCATTGAATAATGGCACGAGCACAATCAATACAAGGCCACAAAGTGACATAGATGGTTGATCCTTCCAGTGAAGTCCCAGCTTTTGCAGCGGCATAAATTGCATTTCGTTCTGCATGTTCAATCCAATTGTATTTAGTCGGTCTTGTTGTTCTGATTTTAGTGGAAGTGCAACCGTTTACTAGTTTATTTGATCCTTGCGATATAACCTGATGTTTTGAATTGGTAAAGATACATCCTACTTGAGTGTCCAGGTCGTCAGAAGTCTGTGCTACTTGCTTTGCAAGTTTAATGAAGTGATGTGTCTTCGATAACAGATATGGTGTTGTACAAGAGGCGGAGTGTGCAGAGAGCTTTTGGATTTCTTTTTGTTGTTGAACAATTTCCATTACTGTATCAACGGTATA
>MDTF01006796.1_pt1 | contig 16971 bp, 21 predicted proteins | sample 811191 | NCBI WGS metagenome assembly MDTF01 (sample SAMN05326649, study PRJNA326480) | marine metagenome | isolation source: seawater | place: Southern Ocean | collected 2011 | reverse complement strand
GTGACACTACAGAAAAATTTATTTCGAAGATCGTTAGAAATTTAGAAGGACTAGGAGAAAGTGAAATACCAACTTCCACTATTGGAAAATTTATTATGGAAGGTCTCTCAAACTTAGATCAAGTTGCCTACGTTCGATTTGCTTCAGTTTATAAAAATTTTAAAGAAGCAAAAGATTTCGAACAATTTGTTGGTAACTTAAATGTCTACAAGTCAGAATAAAGATTCATTATATTTAAAGTTAGCGTTTCACCAAGCTGAAATTAATCTTGGCTCAACTTCATTAAATCCCTCCGTAGGATGTGTAATTGTGAAAAATGACTCTGTTATATCATCAGGACGAACCTCTTTTAATGGTAGACCACACGCCGAAGCAAATGCATTAAAAAAAAAAGTGAATGTTAACGGATCAAATATATACGTTACACTAGAACCTTGCTCTCACCACGGAATAACACCTCCATGTGTAAAAAATATTATAAAAAAAAAAATAAACAAAGTGATATTTTCAATTAACGATGTTGACAAAAGATCTAAAAATTTAGCTTACAAGAAATTAAAAAAAGCAAAAATACAAACAAAAAGATTTGTAAATAAAGTTTTTGCTAAAAATTTCTATAAAAGTTATTTTTTACAACCATTGAAATCAATTCCTTTTATTGATGTAAAACTTGCAGTTTCGAAAGATTTTTTAACAATTGATAAAAAAGAAAGGTGGATAACTAACAATAATTCTAGAAAAGTTGGAAATTTTTTGAGAACTAAATACGACTGCATATTGTCAACGTCGAAAACAGTCAATTACGATAACTCTTTGCTAAATTGTAGAATTGAAGGTTTAGAGCTAAAATCTCCCGCTGTTATTATTATAGACCGTTTTTTTAAAATTAAAAAAAATTTGAAAATATTCAAAAATATGAATAAAGAAATTTTTATTTTTATCCAAAAAAACAACAAGGCTAAAGAGGAATACTTTAAGATGATTGGTGTTAATATTATCAAATTAAAAAAAAGCAACATTCAAAATAACGACGTAAACGAGATTTTTTTTCTTCTAAAAAAACTAGGATTTAACAGAATTCTAATAGAAAGCGGATTAAAATACATCAATGAAATTTTAAAGCTAAATTTAGTAAGAAATTTTTACCTTTTCAAATCACATTTTAACCTTAAAAAAAACGGAAAGAATAATGTAAAAAACTATTTAATAAAGAAACTTAAAACTACAATTAAAAATAAAGTTAAGGTTAACCTTAATGGCAATAGTTTGTATAAAATAAAATTATAATGTTTAATGGAATAATATATAAAACTGGCACAATCTTAAAAATTACCAAAGATAATAATTATTCAGAAATAATTATAAAAACTAATATAAAATTTAGAAAATCAGAAATTGGAAGTTCTTTGTGTTGCAACGGAACCTGTCTGACAATAACTAAAATTGGCAACAACTTCGTTTCATTTTATCTTTCTAAGGAAACGTTGAAAAGGACAAGCTTTAAAGCTGCAAAAATTGGTGATCTTATAAATATAGAAAAATCACTAAACTTTGGCTGTCAAATATCCGGACATTATGTTCAGGGTCACGTAGACACAACAGGTGTAGTTAGAGATATAATATTTATAGACAAAACTTGGATTGTTAAATTCAAAATTTCTAAAATTTATAAAAAATTTATAATTGAGAAAGGTTCAATTTCTATCAACGGTGTTTCTTTAACAATATTTGCCGCAAAAGAAGATGTTTTTAAAATTAGCATAATACCACACACTCTTAAGCTAACAAATTTAATAAAATTAAAAAAAAATGACTTAGTTAATATTGAGTTTGATATTTTCGGAAAATATTTGCACAATTTAAAAAATTAATATGAAAAAAATTTTACTATCTACAATTAAAACTATTATTGAAGAGGCAAAACGTGGAAAAATTTTTATTTTAGTTGATAATAAAAATCGAGAAAACGAAGGTGATCTTGTTATACCTGCTTCTAAAGCAAATTCTAAAAGTATTAATTTTATGGCAAAACATGGAAGAGGACTAATTTGTTTGGCTCTAAATAAAAAACAGGTCGAAAGGTTGTCGCTCCCTTTAATGTCAGCAATAAACAAAGCCAGAATGCAAACAGCATTTACCGTTTCTATAGAAGCAAGAAAAGGCATCACAACCGGCATATCAGCATTTGATAGAGCAAAGACAATTAAAGTTGCGATAAATAATAAGGTAAAAAAAAAAGATATTGTGTCCCCAGGTCATGTGTTTCCTTTGGTGGCGCGTAGTGGTGGGGTACTTGAAAGAGCAGGACACACAGAAGCATCTGTAGACATATCTAAATTAGCAAAAATGAATCCTAGTTCTGTTATTTGCGAGGTAATGAACGAAGATGGTAGAATGGCAAGATTTGACGATCTCCTAAAGTTTGCTAAAAAACATAAGCTAAAAATAGCAAGCATCGAAGACTTAATCTCTTATAGGTTAAAAAATGAAAAACTTATTTCAAAAATTAAAAATAAAAAAATAAAAATAAAAAAATTTGGAATATTTGATTTAAATATTTTTAAAAATAAACTAGATAATTTAAATCACTTAGCAATTACCAAAGGTAAGTTTGGTTTAAATAAATCTTCTAGAGTTAGAGTAATTTCTATTAAAAAATTTAATAAGTTGGAAAATTTAAAAAATAGTATTTTTATAAAATCGATAAAGTATCTTTCTCAATTTAACAACTTTGCATTAATTATAATTAAAAATGAATCATTTAAGACAAATAAAGATGAGTCTATAAAAAGTACTAATATTTTAAGATACTACGGTATTGGCGCTCAAATAATCAAAGATCTTAAGATAAAAAACATGGTACTAGTATCTAGATCAAAAAAAAAAATTATAGGACTAGACGGCTATGGAATTAAAATTACAAAACAAGAAATAATTAGATGAAAAATAAAATAAAAATTTGTATTGTTAAATCAGAATATAATGATACATCAAAATTGTTAAAAAGTGCTACAGAAGAACTTAAAAAAAGAAAAATTATTTATAAAATTTTAAAAGTGCCAGGTGCATTTGAAATACCTGTTATTATTGCGAGAAATATAAATAAATATGATGGTTTTATAGCTATAGGCTCAATTATCAAAGGTGAGACTCCAAATTTTAATTTTATATCTTCTGCTATTACCAATGGACTTATGCAAATTTCAATTTTATATAAAAAACCTGTAGGGAACGCTGTTCTTACTTGTTTAAACGAGAAACAAGCCAGATCAAGATCTATAAAGGGTTATGAAGCAGCTATTGCAGTTTGCGATGTATTAAATGTCAAATAAAAAAACTAGTGTAACACCAAGAGTCAGGGTTATTCAGAAACTGTATGGCAACTCGTTAAACTCTGACGCAGATATAGAATATCCAAAAAGTCAGTATAAAAAATTCATTAAAGATGTAGTTCAAGGAACCATTGAGCGAAATGATTTAATAGTTGAGACTATTAAAAAATATATACCTGATGACTTGGATCTTAAAAGAACTGATAAATTATTAAAAATCATTATATTCGCTGCCATTTTTGAACTTATGTATAAGCACAACAACCCTACAAAGGTTATAATCAACGAGTACGTCAAAACATCGGAGTTTTTCCTTGAAAAAGCACAAATTAAATTTGTAAATGCAATTTTAGACAAAATATCCAAAGATATTAGAAAAACTATTTAGTTTATACAGTTTTAAATCACCAATTTAGGAAAGTATTTCTTGCCTTTAATGATTTTTTTTGGCATTTATGCAAACTTATGAATTCAGTTAATGAATTACTTTACGTAATAATTTTTACAGGTTTGATAGCTGTTTTCTATAGCTATTTGCTATCCAAACAAATTTTAAAAGCGAGTCCTGGTAATGCTAAGATGCAAGAAATTGCAGAAGCAATTCAAATCGGTGCTAAAGCTTATTTAAAAAGACAATATATTACAATTGCAATTGTTGGTGTCGTAGTCTTAGCAATTGTAAGTTATTTTTTTAGTCCTTTGGTAGGGTTAGGATATTTAATAGGAGCAACACTCTCAGGAATAGCAGGATACGTTGGTATGCTTATTTCAGTTAAAGCAAATGTTAGAACTGCTGAAGCTTCAAGAAAAAGTTTACAGTCAGGCTTAACTATGGCATTTAAATCTGGTGCGATTACAGGATTACTTGTTGCAGGCTTAGCACTTTTATCAATTGCAATTTATTATCTAATTTTAATAGATTTAAATATTGATAACAGGGAAATTATTAACGCTTTAGTGGCTCTAGGTTTCGGCGCTTCTTTAATTTCAATTTTTGCAAGATTAGGTGGTGGCATATTTACAAAAGGAGCAGATGTAGGTGCGGACTTAGTTGGTAAAGTTGAAGCTGGCATTCCAGAAGACGACCCAAGAAATCCTGCGGTAATAGCTGATAATGTCGGTGACAATGTTGGTGATTGTGCGGGGATGGCAGCAGATTTATTTGAAACTTACGCGGTGACAATTGTTGCCACAATGGTTTTAGCCTCAATTTTTTTCTCAAGCAATGCGAACATGATGGTTTATCCTTTAGCAATTGGTGGATCTTGTATTCTTACATCTATAGCTGGAACTTTTTTCGTGAGGCTTGGCAAAACTAAAAATATTATGAACGCTCTCTACAAAGGCTTTATTGTAACAGCCGTTTTATCTCTTGTTATTCTATACCCAGTAACTGACTCTGTGTTAGGACTAGAAACTGAATTTAGTGTATCGAACAAAAGTTTTACAGGTTTAGATTTGTATATTTGTGGGGTAGCGGGATTAGTTATAACTGGTTTGTTAATTTGGATTACAGAATATTATACAGGAACTAATTATAGACCTGTAAAATCAATCGCCAAGTCTTCTACAACAGGACATGGAACAAATGTGATTCAAGGTTTGGCTGTTTCGATGGAAGCGACAGCTGTACCTGCTTTAATTATAGTAATTGGAATTTTATATACAAATAGTGTTGCGGGTCTTTTTGGAATAGCTATTGCTGTAACATCAATGCTCGCTTTAACAGGTATGGTTGTTGCTTTAGATGCTTATGGCCCAGTAACTGATAATGCTGGTGGAATTGCAGAAATGGCAAAACTTCCAAAATCTGTAAGAAAAACTACTGATGCATTAGATGCGGTAGGGAACACGACAAAAGCTGTTACCAAAGGTTATGCCATAGGTTCAGCTGGCTTAGGTGCACTAGTTTTATTTGCTGCTTACACTGAAGACATTAAATTTTTTTCTGGTGTTAAAGGGTCAGCGTTAGAGGGTATAGAAGTAAGCTTTGATTTATCTAATCCTTTCGTTGTAGTTGGTCTACTAGTTGGTGGAATGTTGCCTTATCTTTTTGGATCCATGGGCATGCAGGCCGTAGGCAGAGCTGGTGGGGCAGTAGTAGTCGAAGTAAGAAGACAGTTTAAAAAAATTCCTGGTATTATGAAAGGCACAAGAAAACCTGACTACGGAAAACTAGTAGATCTTTTAACTAAAGCAGCAATTAAAGAAATGATTATCCCTTCTTTGTTGCCAGTCCTTTCTCCAATCCTTTTATATTTTATTATTTTACCAATCGGAGGAATGAGTGCAGCCCTTTCAACTTTAGGCGCTATGTTGCTTGGAGTTATTATAACAGGATTGTTTTTAGCAATTTCCATGACAGCGGGTGGTGGAGCATGGGATAATGCAAAAAAATATATTGAAGATGGAAATTTTGGTGGAAAAGGATCCGAAGCACACAAAGCAGCAGTTACAGGAGATACAGTTGGAGATCCATACAAAGACACAGCTGGTCCTGCAGTAAACCCAATGATTAAAATTACTAATATAGTTGCTTTACTTTTACTAGCAGTTATAGCCCACTAATTTTTTCTTTTCATTTTTTGCCTAACACTAGAAAGAAATTTACCGACAAAACTAGGCTGCGATATGTCGTTGACAGTTTGTTTTTTTGAATATTTGACTAAATTCATACTATCTTTACTATAAATTTTTTTATCTACCAACACACCAAATTTATCAAATTTAAGTTCTAAGACATTATTTTTTTTAAGAACATTTTGACCTAGTTTTACTAAACTACCCCTAGTAATCACCCTTTCAATATAAATCCAAATATCATCTTCTGTTATTGACTTGGAGTGAGGATTTCCAATTATTTTAATGACGTCATTTTTATTTGTTGTTCCAACAACTAAAACTTTTTCTCTATTTTCTAAAAAATTTATGCCATGTGTCTTATTCGCTTCTTTTAATTGACAGTTATTTAAAAAAAAAGCAAAAAATATGATATAAAATAATTCTTTATGTTTTCTATATACAAACCTCATAGTAATGGTCTTTATAACAAATTAGTTGAATTATCACGTAATTTTTTTTTTTATAAAAATATCCTTTTAAAAGATAATTTTGAGACAAGAATTAATCTAGTTTTTATACACCTGTCTATAATATTAGTCATTTTTAAAGAAAGAAATAAAGAGGATTTCCCACAAAACGTTTTTGATAATATTTTTTTAAATATCGAATATCACATAAGAGAGCTTGGTTATGGAGATGTTGCAGTCAATAAGAAGATGAAATCATTACTACGTGTTTTTTACGACATTCTTTTAAAAATAAAACTAGAGAATACCAGCAAAGGTACAATCGATAAAACTATTTTATCAATTTATTTAGAGCCACAACACAAAGAACCCAAGCAGTTAGTTGATAATTTAGCTATTTACTTTGAAAAATTTTATTATTTTTGCTTTGAATTAGAGAACAATAGTATGATACAAGGACTAATTAAATTTAAACACTAAATCAAATGGCTGTACCTAAACGTAAAACGACACCTTCAAAAAGAAATATGCGAAGATCACATCATCGCGTCAAGTCTATCAATATTGTTGAGGATAAAAAAAGTGGTGAATACAGACTTTCACACCACGTTGATTTAAAAACTGGTTATTACAACGGTAAAAAGATCTTAGACGTATAGTCTTAAATAAAAATCTAAATCATGAATAACAAAATAATAATTGCAATAGATGCAATGGGCGGTGAAAACTCTCCAGCTAAAAACATTGAAGGTATCTCAATATTTTTAAAAAAAAATAAAAACAAAAAAGATTTTTTTTTTAACATATATGGTGATGAAAAATTAATAATTAATGAAATAAATAAATTTAAAATTTCAACAAGTATTTATAAAGTTTACCACTCATCTACAGTTGTTTCAGATAGTGAAACGCCCTTGACAGCAATAAAAAATTCAAAAGATAGCAGCATGTGGAATTCTATTAACTCACAAATTGAACTTAATTCTAACATAACACTTTCTGCGGGTAACACTGGCGTGCTATTTGTCGTTTCTCGAATGTTGCTTAAAACAATCGATACAGTTAGTAAGCCTGCTTTAGCAGGTTTATGGCCCAACAAAAAAAATTTTAATGTAGTATTAGATCTTGGTGCCAATGTTGAATGTGATGATGCAAACCTAGTAGATTTCTCATATATGGGTGCTGCTTTATACAAGGCTCTTTTTCCAGAAGATTATCCAAAAGTTGCACTACTTAATATAGGTTCTGAAGAAATAAAAGGAACTGAGAATTTAAAAAAAGCACATGCCAAATTAAAAGAAATAAGCAAGTTTAGTGATTTTCAATTTGATGGGTTTATAGAGGGTAATAAAATTACTAACGGTGAATCTAATGTAATTGTTACAGATGGTTTTACCGGAAATATTGCATTAAAAACTGCAGAGGGCACTGTAAAATTTATTACAGATTCGTTAAAAAAATCTCTTACAGAAACAATATTGGCTAAATTTTCAATTTTATTTTCATATTTTGCGCTAAAAAAATTTAAAGAAAAACTAGATCCTCGAAAATTCAATGGAGCTATTTTTCTTGGGTTAAAAGGGCCAGTTGTAAAAAGTCATGGCGCAACAGATGCTATAGGTTTCTATTATTCTATTGACTTATGTTATCGCATTATTAAAGGTGATTTAATGAGTAAAATAAAAAAAAATTTAAGTTATGGTAGCCTTAAAAAATAAAAAAAATAATTTAAAAAAAAAAGATATTATTAAAAATATTTTTGATCAAACTGGAATTTCCTCACTCTACTCAAAAAGAATTTTAAACGATACAATAGAAATATTAATCAACAGTTTAATATTAGAAAGAATAATTAAAATTAAAAATTTTGGAACATTTACACTTCAGCATAAAGATAAAAGAATAGGAAGAAATCCTAAAAATAAAGAAACTCACATTATTTCTGAAAGAATAGTTGCTTTATTTGCAGCTTCAAATAATTTGAAAATAAAAATTAACAATGCTTAGACCTAAGGCCAAACTATTGAATATTTCTGAGTTATCTTTAAAACTTGGGCTGATAAATAAAAAAACTAAGAAACCTTCAAATCATACTCTTAGATTTTGGGAGAGCAAGTTTAAGCAATTAAAGCCAACTATTCTGACTGGCGGCAGAAGATACTATTCATTAAAAGATGTTGAGATCGCTAAAATGATTTTTTTTCTACTAAAAGATCAGGGTATGACGATTTTTGGAGCCAAAAAAGTAATGAATGAAAACTTAAAACATCTTGACGATACAAAAACATCGAGTATAAAAGAATTATATTTAAAAAATATTATTAAAGTTAAATCAAAAATAATCTTAAACAAAATTAAAAATTTAAATGGCAAAAAAAACTCATATTAAGGTAAGACTTGTGCCCGAGTCTAAACCTAACAGTGCATTTTTTTATTATGCTAAGAAACCTACAAAAGGTGAAAAAGTTAAAGATAAATTAAAAGTTAGTAAATATAATCCCTCTACAAGAAAACACGAAATTTTTGTAGAAAAAAAACTACCCCCACATAGCAAGTAAATTATTTTTTTTTAAAATTTTTATACTCGTATTTAATAAATGAATTAATCATTTTTTTCCAAATACTGTTAGTTATTTCTGGATCAATTTTAAGTTTTATAGATTTTTTTTTTATTTTTTTTAAAATAAAATTTATTCTTTTTTTATCTATAATCTCTTTTTTGTTTTTTTTTAACTTAATTACTGAATCTACTAAACTTGTCCGTTTTTTTATTATGATAAGAAGTTCCGTATCTATTTTATCTAATTTTTTTCTTATTTTTTCTATTTTCTGATTGGTCATAGCGACATTTATATTATGTTTAATTAATTAATAAAATATATATTAAATAATTGATGTTAAAAAATATAAATTATAACAATGTTTTTCAAATTTGGCTAATAAGCCTGATTATTTTAGTTGGATTAATTATTGTAGTTGGTGGGCTAACTAGACTAACTGACTCTGGGCTATCAATTACAGAATGGGAACTATTTAAGGGAATTTTACCCCCAACCACATCACAAGAATGGGCTCAATACTTTGAGACATATAAAAAAATACCTCAATATATCTTATTAAACAACGACATGACTCTAGCTGAATTTCAACATATCTTTTTATGGGAATATGCCCATAGATTATTAGCGCGGTTTATAGGATTATTTTTTTTAATACCTTTTATATTTTTTATATTTATTAACTTATTGTCTAAAAGTACTACTATTCAATTAACAAAAATTTTTTTTTTAATCGTAGTACAAGGAATTATAGGTTGGTTTATGGTAACTAGTGGACTTGTCGAGAACACTTCAGTGAGTCATTACAGACTTTCTGTGCATTTGATTATGGCGTTTACAATATTGTCTTTTTTATTTTGGATTTTGTTGAATTTTTTTTATAATACTAAAAAAAAATATTTAATTTTAAAGAAAATACCAGTCCTATAAAAATTTTACTAATTTTTATATACATACAAATTATACTTGGCGCTTTCGTATCAGGATTAGATGCTGGTAAAATATATCAAACATGGCCATTGATGAATAGTAGTTATTTTCCAGATGACGCATCCTTTAATAATTTTTTTAACTTAGATCACCCTAGTATTGTTCAGTTTCTACACAGAAATGTTGCGTATATAATTTTTTTTATAACTATCTATCTTGGTTACAGAGTTTTCATGAAACGAAATGTAAAACTATATAATAATTTTTTATTATTTTTCTTTGTGATTCTTATACAGATCATACTAGGCATCTCTGTTTTAGTCTCCGGAGCTAATATTTACTTTGCATCTATGCATCAGATTTCAACAATATTCCTTGTACTAACAGCTTTAAGCCTTTACCATCGTTCAATCTGATCTTAATTCATGGTTTTTTTGTAAAATGACAGGGTTTGATAAGTAAATTCAATTGACTTTATTAACCTTTATTAGTATTTATCGCCATAATTTACATGACACCTTTTATAAAAAAAAAAGAAATTAAAAATGACTGGTATATTATCAATGCTGAAAACGCAGTGGTAGGAAGACTTGCCTCTTATATTTCAAGAGTCTTAAGAGGAAAAAATAAAGCAACTTTTAATCCCCATATGGACAACGGAGATTTTATTGTTGTTACAAATATTGAAAAAATGAAATTTACTGGAAAAAAAAATACTAATAAAATTTACTACAGGCACACTGGCCATCCCGGGGGCATTAAAGAAAATACTCCGGAGAGACTAATTGCAAAAGACCAAACTCAAGAAATATTAAAATTAGCCGTAAAAAGAATGATGCCCGGTGGACCATTAGCTAAAAAACAACTCTCCAAACTTAAAATTTATAAGGGCGATAAACATCCTCATGAAGTTCAAAATCCAACAATCGTTAATTTTAAAGACTTAAATAAAAAAAATACTATAGCCACCTAATGGAAACACAAGCTGTAACAAAAACAATCAGGCCTAAAAAAATTAAATTAGATTTTAAAGAAAGTAAATATGCGACTGGTAGACGAAAAAGATCTATCGCTAAAGTTTGGGTTAAAAAAGGTTCTGGAACTATCCATGTTAATGGAAAAAAAATGAACGACTATTTTAAGAGACCTGTGCATCAAATTATAGTTATGCGTCCTTTGGAAATAACAAATATTGCGACCTCATATGACGTAAGAGCATCCGTTAAAGGAGGAGGCCTCTCCGGACAAGCAGGTGCTATTATTCACGGATTATCAAGAGCATTAGTTTTACACGATGAAAGTCTAAAATCGACGTTAAAAAAAGAAAAACTCACAACAAGAGACTCAAGAGTTGTTGAGAGAAAAAAATACGGGCATAAAAAAGCAAGAAGAAGCTTTCAATTTTCTAAAAGATAGATCATTTAAATTTATTATTTATATCATCAGTGATATAAAATTTTATGTCACAAAATAAAGTTAAAGTTGTTATTGCTGGAGCTACTGGTTTTGTTGGCTTAGATTTAGTTTATTATTTATCTAGACATCCAAAGGTAAAAATTACACATTTATGTGCACAAAAAAATATTGGCAACAATATACAAAAGTTTGACAGTAGAATTAAAAAAATATTACCAAATATATCTAGTTTAAATGAAGTGTTTTGGGAAAAGGTAGACTTGCTTTATTTGTCTCTTCCCAACGGCGAAGCACAGAAGCTAATAAAAAAACTTTTTAAGTATACACATCTAAAATTCATAGATTTGTCTGCAGATTTTAGAATTCAAAACCCTAATGAATATAAAAAATGGTATACTTTAAAACATAACGCAAAAGATTTAATTAAAGAATCTATATATTCAATCCCGGAATTTACAAAAAAAAAAATTAAAGACTATAGAATTATTGCTAACCCTGGGTGTTATCCTACGTCTATACAATTACCACTTATTCCACTTTTAAAAAAATCTTTAATAGAAACTAATAACATTATTATTGATTCAAAGTCTGGGTTTTCAGGAGCTGGTAAAAATTATAAAAATAAATTTACACATAAAAATATTGATAATTCAATTTTTGCATATGGAATAGAAAAACACAGACATATGTCAGAACTAGATCAAGAATTTAAAAATAATTATAAAGGAAATATTGAATATAGTTTCAACCCTCATCTGTTACCAACTTTTAGAGGCTTGCTTTCTACTATTTATATAAAATCAAAAAAAGATGTTAGTATCGAAAAAATTTATAATGAACTTAAAAAATTTAAGACAAAAAATATTTTCATAAAGCTACTGAAGATCAACACACCAATAGGCAGTGGAAATGTTTTAAATACAAATAATTGTGAAATCTCAGTTTGTAAAACTAGGCATAAAAGGAAATTTGTAATTTTTTCAGCTATCGACAACTTAGTAAAAGGTGCCTCAGGTCAGGCAATACAAAATATGAATATTCTTTACGGCTATAAAGCATCATTAGGACTAAAGTGAAATATTTTTTTATTTTATTATTCCTCACCCTCCTTTCTTGCGCACCAGGTAAAAAAGTTTTTATTTGTGGTGACCGCCCCTGTATAGATAAAAAAGAGTTTGATAAGTATTTTGCAGAAAATTTCATTATTGAAATTCAACCTAATAAGAAGAAGAAGGAAAAAATAATAGACCTAGTAAAATTAAATACTTCTTACAAAGAAAAAAAAAATACAAATAAAAAAAATTCAAACCTTGCAAATAATAAATTAAACAAGAAAGAAGAAAGGGCTATTCTTAAAGCTCAGAAAGTAAGGTTAAAAAATGAAAGAAAATTAGACAAAATAAAAAGAAAAAATAAGATTAAAGAAGAAAAAACATTAGCAAAACTAAATAAAAAAAGAAGTTCCAAAAAAATTAAAACAGCAGCTAAAAATATTGACGAAAAAAAAATATCAAATAAAAATAACTCTCTAAAAAAAACAAAAGATATTTCTAACATAGGCAATACTGCTAATAAAAATCTTTGTGAAGATATAAAAGATTGTGATATAGATAAAATTGCCGATCTATTGATAAAAAAAGGAAAAGAGAAAAAATTTCCAAGTATTACCGGTAAGTAAGTTCTAATATGCAAAAAAAAATGAACATTGTTATTGTTGGATTAGGAAATATTGGATCTTATTTTTACAATTATTTAAAAAAAAATAAACACATTATTTATAACAAGACCAATACAATGCCGAATATTCTTTATGTTTCAGCTAAATCATTGAAAAAAAAAAGAAGTTTTTCTTTTCCAAAAAAAATTTGGCTAAAAGATTATTTATCAGCAACTAAAATGCAAAATGTTGACATAATAATTGAGCTTGTTGGCGGGGCTGAAGGAGTGGCTAAAAAATTAGTTTTTGAAGCACTAAAAAATAAAAAACATGTAGTAACAGCAAACAAAGCTTTAGTTGCAAAATATGGAGATCAATTATCAAAAATAGCTGAAAGAAACAATGTAAACTTTGAATTTGAAGCCGCTGTATGTGGTGGAATACCAATCATACGATCCATTAAGGAGGGTCTTATTGCCAATAATATTAAAAAAATTTACGGAATATTAAATGGTACTTCAAATTATATTTTATCGTCTATGGATTTAAATAAGCTAGAATACAAGGACGCTCTAAGTAAAGCCAAAAAGTTAGGTTATGCTGAATCTAATCCAAATTCTGATATAAATGGAGATGACGTTGCGTCAAAACTAAAAATATTAGCGGCTCTTGCTTTTAATTCTTATATAAATAACCAGTCTATATTAATTGAAGGAATAAAAAATATAGATCAAAACGATATTAATAACGCTAATCAGTTAGGTTTTAAAATAAAGCTCGTAGGTGTCGCTGAATTTAAAAATAACAAAATCATTCAAAGAGTGCACCCATCACTTATTAATCAAAATTCTTATATTGGTAAAATAAATGGTGTTTTAAATGCTGTAATAATTGAATCTGAGCCAGTTGGAAAGACTGTTTTGCAAGGCGAAGGGGCCGGTCCAGGACCAACAACTTCATCTTTAATATCCGATTTATGCTCAATTTTAAGAGGTAATATTAAATTTCCTTTTGTGCTTTCAGATAAAAAAAGAAAATTAGCAACTTTTGAAAATATTAATAATAAAAAATTTTCTGTTTACTTGCGTTTAGACGTGAAAGACAAACATGGTATTTTGTCCGACATAACAAAAGTTATGGCAAAAAATAAAGTTTCAGTAAAAAGATTAATTCAAAACCCCACTTTAAATAAAAAAAATGCATCAATTATAATAATTACGCATGAAGCCAAAAGTTCTTCTTTTACAAAAGTTGTTTCAGCTTTGAAAGCTAAAAAATATACAATTAACCCTCCAAAAATTATTAGAATAGAAAATATTTAATGACAATAGAAAAAGGATTTTTAGAAAAATTTATAAGAGCTACGGAGTTTGGCGCATACGGCGCTTTCCCTTTTATTGGTAAAGATGATAAAATTGCAGCCGATCGCGGTGCAGTTGACAAGATGCGTAATATATTAAATAAAATTGATATGAAAGCTACTATAGTAATAGGCGAGGGTGAAATGGACAAAGCACCTATGCTGAATATCGGAGAAAAAGTTGGTAATAATAATGGCCCAGAATTTGACATAGCTGTTGACCCCCTTGAGGGAACAACATTTACTTCAAAAGGCTTACCAAATGCTTTTTCAGTATTAGCTGTTACAGAAAAAGGTAATCTTTTGTCAGCCCCTGATACTTATATGGAAAAAATTATAGTAGGTGCGAACTTACCAAAAAATTTATTGGATTTAGACAATAGTGTTGAAAAAAACATAAATTTACTTGCTGACGCAAAAAAAAAAATTCCATCAGAATTAAATGCATGTGTGATGAAAAGGCCAAGACACAAACACATTATAAAAACACTTATGGAGATGGGTGTTAACATAAACTTTATTACTGACGGTGATATTGCGGGAGGATTATCTGTTATAGGTGACACTCCTAAAAATGACATTTATATAGGAACAGGTGGTGGGCCAGAAGGTGTTATTGCAGCAGCTGCTCTTTCATGCCTTGGCGGTCAAATGCAAGGTCGGTTAATTTTAAACAAAGCTGAAATTGTTAGAGCAATTAAACTAGGTATTAACGATTTTGAAAAAAAATATGATCTAGATGAAATAGTAAAAGGTGATGTTATTTTCTGTGCAAGCGGAGTAACATCTGGAGATCTTGCTAAAGGTATAAAAAATTTTGAAGATAATTTTGAAGTTACTACTTTAGCCTTACATAAAAGTCAAAAAATTAACAAAACTATAACTAATACTTACAATAAATGAATTCACTATCTGTGAGTGGAAAAAATTGGATTTCTAAAGAATTCAATTCTGAAGAGATTGATTTTTTTAAAACAAATTATTTTCTAGATGAAATTACAGCTAAACTTTTATCAATAAGAAAAATTAAAAAAGAAGATGTTAAATTTTTTTTAGACCCTTCAATAAAAAATATTTTACCTAATCCATACATTCTCAAGGATATGGACAGAGCTATAGAGAGAACAAAAATGGCAATTTTAAAAAAAGAAAAAATCGGTATATTTGGTGACTATGATGTTGACGGAGCAACTTCAACTGCAATTTTAGGTAAATATTTTGAGTTGTTAAACATCTCTTTTGAAACTTATATTCCTGATAGAAAAAATGAAGGATTTGGTCCTAACATAAAAGGATTTTCAGAATTTATAGATAAAGGAGTAAAATTAATTTTTACCGTTGATTGCGGCACTCTTTCTTTTACACCGATGGATTTTGCAAAAAAAAAAAAAATCGATGTAATTATTCTTGACCACCATCAATCTGAAACTAAATTACCATCTGCTCATTCTGTTGTTAACCCTAATAGGTTTGACGATAGGTCAGAGCTTAATTATTTGTGTGCAGCAGGTGTTTGTTTTATGTTTTTAGTTGCTTTAAATAAAAGATTACGAGATCAAAATTGGTTTTTAAAAAACTCTATTAATGAACCAGATCTAATGAGTACATTGGATCTTGTCTCGCTGGGTACTGTTTGTGACGTCGTGCCATTAGTTGATTTAAATCGTGCTTTTGTACGGCAAGGGCTCAAAGTTTTAAAAAAGAAAAAAAACTTAGGTTTAAAGACATTAATTGAAGCATGTAAAATTGAAAGCCGCATAACCTCATATCATTTGGGGTATGTTTTAGGTCCAAGAATTAACGCTGGTGGAAGAGTTGGAAAATCAACACATGGTGCAAATTTATTATTAAATAGAAATTCTAAAAATGCTTTTATGTTAGCTTCAGATTTAAACACTTATAACGAAGAAAGAAAAATCTTAGAGGCAGAGTTATTAAATAAAATTCTGAACACGGATTATAAAAATAATACTGACCCAGTCGTTATTCTTCATGGAGAAAATTGGCATGAGGGCATAATAGGTATAATAGCGGCAAGAGTAAAAGATAAATTTAATAAACCAACTATTATTATTTCTGTTACCAATGGTGTTGGAAAAGGTTCAGGCAGGTCTATACAGGGTTTCGATTTAGGTTCTACGATTATTGGTGCGGTGCAAAGTGGTTTTCTTATTAAGGGTGGAGGTCATAAGATGGCTGCTGGATTTACTATTAATATGAACAAAATAAATCAATTTAAAGAATTCGTATTTAGGAAATTTAAATCAATAAATATTAATTTAGAAGAAAAAAAAAATTACTACTTTGACGTTGAAATAGCTCCATCAGCTATAAACATCGATTTTTTTGAAAAAATGAATATTCTATCTCCCTTTGGAGCAGGAAATCCAGAACCAAGATTTATAATTAAAAAATTAAAATTAGTTAATTCAAAGATTGTCGCTGATAAACACATAAAAGTTGTATTGACAGGATCGGACTCAACTACGTTTAAAGCTATTAGTTTTAACTCTGTAGATACGATAATAGGATCATACTTAACTAAGAAAAACATGAAACTATTAGACATAGCTGGAAAATTAAGCCTGAATGAATGGCGTGGGCAGAAAAATGTAGAGTTTATTATTGATGATATTTCTGTTATTAAATAGCAAAAAATTAGGTCCCATCGTCTATCGGTTAGGACACG
>MDTF01002357.1_pt1 | contig 16983 bp, 15 predicted proteins | sample 811191 | NCBI WGS metagenome assembly MDTF01 (sample SAMN05326649, study PRJNA326480) | marine metagenome | isolation source: seawater | place: Southern Ocean | collected 2011 | reverse complement strand
CATGTAGAGCCGTAGGCAGCGGACTGGCGGACGCGGGTTCAATTCCCGCCGCCTCCACCAACTATAGATAACCCCTTGTCGTCTAAGGGGTTTTTCTTTTCAAATCTTTCAATTTGATTCACTTTGTCACACAATGAGAAAGCCATCAGTACCCTATACCATCAAAAGAAACGGTATTTACTACCTTAATGTCCGTTGGAATAACCAATTCATTCGGCAATCGTTAGCTCCTAAAGACCCTCTGGAAGCCTTTCAAAAGGTCAACCAAATAGCCCCTATCTTTGCTAATGCTCATAACTGTGAGCAGACTTTGAGACTACAAGTATCAGATATTACCAGTGTAAACGGCAAACATAGGGTCAATGGACTAAAGCTAGCCCAGTTAGACGAGCCATCACTATTGTTGTCTCAAGTCTTCTCTCTATATAAGAGGGAGCAAGTTATTGAGAATTGGGGGGTGCGAACAGCAGCTCAAAATGAGGCTACGTTTAAACAGCTTATAGAGGTGATAGGAGGCGTATCTATTACCGCCGTGACTAAGGCCATTGTCCGTAAATACAAGCAGGTATTAATTAGCTACCCAGTCAATAGACATAAGAGTGTAGTGGTACAGTGAGTTTGGTCACCTAACAAGAGATGTTATGATCATCTCTGTCCAATTAGGTGAACCAATGAAAAAGCGAACAAGACCCACTTTTAGCCCCGAATTTAGACTGGAAGCATCTCAGTTAGTGGTTGATCAACAGTACACCGTTAGTGCAGCAGCGCAAGCCATGAATGTAGGTATTTCTACAATGGCCAAATGGGTCGCCCAGTTAAAACAGGAACGGCAGGGAAAGCCCTATGTGGCGGCCACGCCAATGACGCCTGATCGGCTCAAAATTCGTGAATTGGAGAAACGAATTGTACGCATCGAGATGGAGAAAGAAATCCAAAAAAGGGCTACCGCTCTCTTGATGTCGGATTCTCTGAACAGCTAAAGCTGATTCATCGCTTGCAAGGGAGCTATCCGATCACCGTACTCTGCGAGCAGTTTGGTGTGTCGCAGTAGCTATAAATACTGGTGTAGCCGTTGGCGCGTAATCGATTCTGACAAGGTCAAGCTCCGTGCGCTGGTCAGTGAAAAGTATGAGTTAAGCAATGGCTCTGCTGGTTCAAGAAGCATTGCAGCGATGGTGACGCAGAACGGTGTCGGCTTAAGCCGTTACCGAGCTAGACGCATGATGAAAGCACTGGGTCTAGTCAGTTGCCAGGTCCCTAAGCCTGCGTACAAGAACGTATTACAGCCTCATGTGGCCATCCCGAACGAACTGAATAGGCAGTTCAATGTTCGTTCCCCCAATCAGGTTTGGTGTGGGGATGTGACCTATATTTGGACTGGCCAGCGCTGGAGCTACTTGGCCGTTGTGCTGGATTTATTTGCACGAAAGCCGGTCGGGTGGGCGCTGTCTAGATCGCCTGATAGCAACCTAACTAAGCAAGCATTGAACATGGCTTATGAGCTGCGAGGCCGGCCCTCTGGAGTGGTGTTTCACTCAGATCAGGGCAGCCACTATACCAGCATTAGCTTTAGGCAAAATCTTTGGCGGTTGCAGATAAGGCAAAGTATGAGCCGACGTGGAAATTGCTGGGATAATGCTCCAATGGAGCGATTCTTTAGAAGCTTAAAGAGCGAATGGGTACCGACAACAGGATACTCAGGTTTTAATGAAGCTCAGTCCTCGATGACACAGTATATTGTTGGCTATTACAGCCAACATAGACCGCATCAATATAACGGTGGCTTGCCACCCAATAAAGCGGAGGCAAAGTATGAACTTGTCTCTTATGCCGTGGCCAGATTTACTGTACCACTACAGTCTAAAGCATCTAACGGCCAAGCAATTTGATAGGCTTGTTTTACTTATGGCTAGCCTTCAAATTATAAATGGAACTTTACAAGCTCATAGCACCACTTGATCAACCATTAACTGATTTCAACCTAAAAAATCTTATTGAAACTTCCATGTTAGAGGAAGAGAAGTTTTGGCAAGCCCCTAGTATTCTTGACACTTAATAGCGTTACAATTAACGCATTATAGAGGCGTCTAAAAATGAACGCCCTAGAAAAACATTGAAATTCAAAACACCAAAAGAGATGATTGAAAAGAGTGTTGCGTTGACAAGTTGAATCTACAGCCGTGTACTTTGCCGGGGAGTCAAAGAAAAGTACACGTTTATAAAATAGCGACTCCAAGTCTTTAGGGTATCTACAATGTACCATGTGATGCAGATCAATCGAAGTGGTTTTTACTCCTGGCTGGCTAAGCCGAAGAGTCGTCGCGAGATCGAAGACTAACGCTTGTTGGACCAGATTAAACAGTTCTGGATCGATCTGTTCTCACGACAGGTCGAGGGGTGGAGTATGAAGAACACTCCGAAAGCAGACCTAGTCATTGATGCCTTGCTTATGGCTGTCTGGCGTCGAAAGCCAAAAGATAGAGTATTGATTCACTCTGATCGGGGCGTTCAATATACCTGCTCTGATTGGCGCACCTTCTTAAAAGATAACAACTTACAGGCCAGTATGAGTCGCAGAGGAAACTGCTGGGACAACGCGGTTGCCCAAAGCTTCTTCTCATTGATGAAAGGCGAGCGAATCAGGGGTAGAATCTATCCAACAAGGCATGAGGCTTGGGCCGATATCTTTGACTACATCGAGTTGTTTTATAACCCGAGACGACGTCATGGAAACAACGATGGGATATCCCCAGTACAATATGAAAAGCAGTATTATGAGAAGCCATTAGTTGTCCAGTAAACTGGGGGCTTGCCAGGGCAGTGCTAAACTTCAGTGTCCAATATATATAGCAATTTATTAACTTTCGTTAGCGATTGAATTAAGAACCTTTTCACTTTCCGCAACCCACCCGAAATTGTGATTTTCGCTGTAAATTACACGAATAGATGCATCAAGATCTTCTTCATCATACGCAGCACAACAGTCGCGGACTACCAATGGGAAATATCCATGATCAACGGCTCCTCGAAGTGTTGAGGATACGCAACATTGAGCGGTGACACCCATTATTATGACGTGAGTAATCCCAGCGTCCTGCAGAGTCTTGTGTAACTCAGTACCGTAAAATGCGTTGAACCCAGCTTTGTCAATTACCCTCTCTCCAGCAATCGGTGCCATTTCGGGAATGATTTCTGAACCCTTTTCGGTGCAAACAAGAAATCTTCCCAGCGGTCCTGGCTCGCCGATAATGCCGTCTCGGTAACTTCGAAAGGGGTTTAAATCTGAAAGGTCATCTTTGTAACACTCACGTGTGTGAATAATGGTAAGGCCTACATTTCTCGCGAAATTTAAAAGAGCGCCAGCGCGTGGGACTATTTTCCTTAAGTTCGAAGTTGGTAGGCCGCGTGATTCACACATTCCTTCGGAACTGAGAAAATCAGTCTGAAAGTCGATGGAAAGAACAGCTGTTTTTTTGGGATCAAAGTTATAAGACAACTCGTAATCGCAATCAACATGAAAATCATCTTTTTGTTTTTGTTTTTGTCGCATTTTGTCAAATAACTATTTTAATGGTTGGAATTCATTGTTAATTTAGGAATCTACGTGATCTATGCCCTGCGATAAATAGCACAAATTACATAGGTACAGTCAGCTGAACCGGAAGGTACTTCGTAAGTTACGGTGACCAACACCGAATTAGTAACGAAGAAATGAGAGATATTCTCAGAATTGAAAAGAAACTATCAAGATTTTGCTATACCAGTAAGTAAGTTTGCGTTCTAGCATGAAGTTCCAGTCTAATGAGTAGACATCCATTCTTTTCAGCACATACGGAGATAGGAGATGATAATTACAAATTCGAGCAACACCAGTATTATTAGATCGAAAATACAAGTATTTTTTGATTTCTTAGGAGACCATTCGCGGTACAAAATCGCTTATACAGCTATTGCACTTTCATGCCTTTCGTTTCCGGCCATTAGCCAGCAGGAATCTTCCCAGACACAAGAAGTAAGTGTTTCAACACTAGAAGAGATAATCGTTACGGCAAATAGAAAAGAGCAGAACATTCAGGATGTGGCAGGTTCACTTCAGGCCATAGATGGCGACACGATGGATCAGTTGGGGCAGGTCAATTTCGAAAGTTACATCAATACCATCTCAAGCGCCGGTTTTACCATGGCCGGAAATGGTGCCATCAAAATCGGTATGCGCGGCGTATCGAATATTACTGGAGGCTCAGCGGGTGTCACCGATTCTGTTTCTACGGTTGCTGTATACTTAAATGATATTCCTATTCAGGGCAATGGCCCACTTCCAGATCTTGCGTTGTATGACCTTTCCCGAGTCGAGGCGCTCAAAGGCCCACAAGGCACACTTTATGGAGAAGGCGCTATGGGGGGCGCAATAAAAATGGTACTTAACCCTGCCGACTCTAGCGGTTTTGAAGCGAATGTTAGTACAGAGGCATCGACCACCGAAAACGGTGGTGCCGGATATCAAGTTCGTAGCATGGTGAATATACCAATTTCAAAAGACAAAGTAGCGCTCCGTTTGGTAGCAGATTATCGCGATAGTTCTGGATTTATAGACAATATATCTACTGGTCAAAGCGATGTTAATTCCAGTGATGTCTTATCGTTGCGCGGTATTTTAAATGCCGACATTACAGATAAGCTATCTGCAGAATTACTTTATCTCCATCAAGAGTTAACCCTAGATGGGTTCTCTGATTACAACCCTGACTTGGGCGATCTCGAATCTAATCTTTTGGAAGATCGATATAACGAAGTAGACTTCGACCTATTCGGGCTCACACTTAAATACAGCTTTGATCGTGCAAACTTAGTTTCTTCTACTTCATATTGGGCTAATGATAGAAACTATTTTGACCGAAGCGGATTTACCGGTTTTATAGCAAACTTCACTCTTGAACCGCTAGGGTTACCGACTATTTCGGTTACGGATCCGCAAGGGTTTACCATTAATGCTGAACAGAACTCGTTCACACAGGAATTTCGTCTTTCTTCAGTCGGTGACGAACGTGTAGATTGGTCTGTTGGTGCTTTCTATCGAAACAGGGAGCAGAAAGCTTTGGGCAATGACACACTGCCAACCTTTCAGACGATCAACGACGCTATCTTGGCAGACTCTGACTTTTATGGATTTATCTGTTCGTTGGTTGAGCTGACGCTCGATCAGTGCTTGTTTGATAGTGCTACAGATTTTTTTACGGCTGATATCACTGAGCGGTATGAACAGTTGGCCTTTTTTGGCGAGTTTGATTATGGCTTGACAGAGAACCTAGATTTGACGATTGGCTTGAGGTGGTTTGAAGAGGACGTAGATGTAACTAGTATCCAGGAAGCCAAGGCCCTAATTGCTGCGGATTTTATATTTCTAGATATTCCTCGGAAGACTGAGACTGAGCTGAAGATTTCGGAAGACGGTATTGCACCTAGGCTCGGGTTATCTTACAGGCTTTCAGATAATAAAATGGTGTATGGTCTGGCAAGCAAAGGATTTAGGTCTGGCGGTCCAAACTTTGAGTCCGGCCGAATCCCAGGAATTCCTGAGTCATTTGCATCAGATGAGTTGTGGAACTATGAGTTAGGCTTTAGAGGCACTTGGCACGGAGGCCGGCTTGTTACTAATGCGACTCTTTTTTATCTGGATTGGGAAGATATTCAGTTAAACGCCACCAGAAACAACTCGTCATATAAAGCCAATGGTGGCGACGCCAGTATTACTGGTCTGGAATTTGAAATAGCGGCAACTCCCAGTGACCGAATGAAAATAGGCGTAAACTTGGGCTTCATGGATTCAGAATTGAAAAGCCTCACGCCAGATACTGCAGGATTAGCTATTGGTTCTAGCTTGCCTAACGCCCCAGATTTTACGGCCTCAGCAAATTTTGATTACATTTTGTCGAATGGTCTTTATGATTCACAAATGGTCTTTCATATAGACTATCGGTATGTGGGTAGTCAGGCCGTTCAAGCAATTGATGAGACTGCTGCAGATGGCGCTCTTGTTGCTGACGCTTATAGCTTAGGCAATGCGCAGTTTGGTTTTCAGGCAGATTCCTGGTCTGCGCATTTATTTGTACAGAATATTACCGACGAAAGGGCTGTGTTGAATCGTCTTTATGAAGGCTTCTTGCAGCCGGGTGTAGAACGCCGCACGGTGGTACGCCCAAGAACCTTCGGAATAAGATTGACCAAGCATTTCTGATTAGTATTTATACGAGGTAAACTGAAACGTCATGGATTCTCAATTATTACTCACGCCCGACTGGTTATCCTTAGGGCCTCCTCTTGTCGCCGTAGTCTTGGCTATTGTGTTTCGCAGTGTGATTCCCGCTTTACTGGCGGGAATCTGGTTCGGTGCTTGGCTCCTCTCGGATCAAAGTCTTGTTTCTGTATTTACCAGCCTAATGGCAGTATTCGAAAAGTATGTTCTTGCCGTGCTAACGGCAGCAGACCATGCAACCATTTTGATTTTCTGCTGCATGATCGGCTCACTGATCGGTGTGATTAAACGCAATGGGGGGATAGCTGGTATTTCGTCCTGGGCGAGCCGTCGAATTCGGAACCGGCGTCAAGGTCAGCTGGCGGCTTTTGGAACCGGATTAGTACTTTTTTTCGATGATTACTCAAGTCCGCTGATCATGGGAAATGCGATGAGGCCGATTGCCGATCGAATTCATATTTCTCGTGAAAAGCTGGCGTTTATTATCGACTCAACAGCCGCGCCAGTTGCCGCCATTGGTTTCGCAAGTACATGGGCTGGTTTCGAAATGACGGTTATCGGGGATTCGCTCAAAGCGGCAGGAAGTGATTCCATTGCACCAATCAATTTATTTTTAAACACCTTGGCGTACAGCTTCTACCCCGCGTTCATTTTGCTATTTGTTTTTCTGGTTGCTTTTACCGGACGAGATTTTGGACCTATGTTAAAAGCAGAGCAACTTGTTTTTGATAAAAACAAAGCTGAAAACAGTAGCAGCGTGTTAGAGGGCAGTGAAAACGCCAAACTGTTGAACGCTATATTACCCTTGCTTGTAATGGTAGCGGGGGTTGGCGTAGCGCTATTTGTAAGTGGTGAAGGAGCAAGCTTTTCGGATCGCTTGTCCACAGCAAACCCATTTAGAGCTTTAATGGTTGGTTCAGTGCTTGGCGTGCTCGCGGCAGTTGCTATGTCGCTCAAATCTTTGCCATTAGAAGATGTGGTGCAGTCAGGCGTTGAAGGTATGTACCCAATAATGGGAGCGTTGATAATTTTGATTCTCGCTTGGGCTCTTAGCGATGTGATACGCGAACTTAAGGCGCCGCAATATCTCGCGAGCCTAATCGGAGAATCGATCTCGATGGTCTGGTTGCCTGCGTTAGTATTTTTGATCGCCGCGCTCACCTCATTTAGCACCGGGACCAGCTGGGGCACATTGGCCGTTCTTATGCCAATTGTCATTCCTCTAGGGTTGAATGGTTACGAGGTATTGGGGCCAGAGCAACAGAATCTTATCTATGCTGCAAGTGGTGCTGTTCTCGCGGGGGCTGTTTGGGGCGATCATAGTTCGCCGATATCTGACACTACAGTGATTTCTTCCATGGCGGCGGGTTGTACACATATTGATCATGTGCGAACTCAATTGCCGTATACACTATTTATTGCTTTGGTAACGTTGGTCTTCGGGTATATTCCCGCTGGCTTTGGCGTGCCGTTAATAGCGAGCCTGACTTTAGGTGGCCTAGCGATATTTGCTTTTCTCTTTTGGCAGGGAGCCTGCATTGATACATCCAGAGTATGAATTTACCTCTAATTCTTTGATTGGCAAAGTGGTTAGGGTTGGATAAGGGTTCAGCGTGGCATTCGGCTAAGCTTTGACGGTGGTTAATAATGTTTTTTTGAGCGTTTCGTAAGCAAGGCTCAACTGATTATTTTATTGGAATTATTATGAGTTCGAAACTATTTTGTTCACCCGTCAAACACATACTAATTTTTTGGGGGATGGCCGCTTGTGGAGTCCTCGCCAGTTTGATGTTGGCTTCCGGTGTCAGCGCTGAGCAATTATCACAATCAAAAGCCGTATTTGATTTTTATATGAATCCCAACAATATGGCAACGGATTGTCGACCAAATGTTAATTGGAGTTCGGCCGAACCAAAATTTCAATATGCCAGAATCGGTGAAGTTGGTATAGAGCCTTGGGTTTTTGATATCGAGTCTGAAAGCCAGAAAGCACTAATAGATAAAGAAAAACTTAAAAATGCTCTGGCTCTAGAGCTTGGTCGTTCTGCAGAAATTCCCGGGTCTGAGTTTTCCGGCTTGGTGGTGAACCGCGAAGGTACGTCGGCACAGTTTCAATTAAATGGCTCACCGTACCGGTTGGATTTGATAGACTATCGAATTACGCGCGTCCAAGGAGAAGATCCTATCGAGCAAATGTTTGGGATTTCTGAAACCCAGCGGTTCACACCGAGGTATTTCGAGAAAGAAGTGTTTCTTGCTGGTTTAGTAAAGTTCCCTGAGAAACTGTCTCCAGACGGTCAGTGGCTAGCATCTCTCAAGGACTATAACGTTTGGCTTCGAAGTACTTTGGATGGCCGTTCAATCGAGCTTACCAGTGGTGGAACATACGAAGAATCATGGGATTTCGAATCTGGCCAGTTTAGCCCGTGGTCACCGAATAGCATGTTTTTCTTGGCGGCACAGGTTGACCGAACCGAGGTCACGCGCATGCCCCAAGTGCACTATCTAAAACCGGATGTCGAGGTTAGCTGGTTTCGCTCCCAGAAAGCCGGGGGAGTACTTGATCGCAGCGAGTATTTCATGGTGCCCTTACAAGGCGGCCGTCCTGTCAAACTAAAGATTGAGAATGCCTCTAACAGTTATTTCAGACCCTTGGCTTGGTTACCCGACAGTTCTGAGGTTTTAATCGCTCAGTTCAGCCGGACATTCGATGAAGTAAAAATCTTAAGCGTTAATTCTTTAACTAAAGAAGTGAGACTGGTGATGCGTGAAGCCTCTGATAGTTTTGTGCGAGTACAGCACAATATCCTATGGGGTGGCCCGGTTGGCTTTAGACTTCTGCCTGATGGAAAGCATTTCCTTTGGTTGTCTGAGAGAGAAGGCTACAATCAACTCTACTTGTTCGACATCTCTGGTCGAAAAATTAGGCAATTGACGCACGATCGTATGCCCGTGGATAGTGTGCTGCAGGTAATTGATGGATATGTGTACTATCAAGCTCGTGGAACTCCGCGCCCTTATGATCTGCAGTTGTTCCGCGTTCCCGTTGCGGGCGGCAAGGCAGAACAATTAACCGAGGGGGAAGGGCAGCACAATATCAGTATGTCGCCGAATGGGAACTTTTTTGCAGATACTCATTCGACCGTCGGCACTCCTCCTCTGACTGACATTCGCAAGGTGACAGGCGAGTTAATCACCCGAATTGACCGCTTATCGACAACCGATCTCTCGACTGTTGGGTGGCAGCCTCCAGAAGAGTTTACCGTCAAGAGTGCCGATAATAATCATGAACTCTGGGGGGTTATGTACAAACCCTACGATTTCGATGCGCGAAAAAACTATCCGATAATTGAATATATATACGGTGGGCCACAAACTATTCTCGCCCCGAAAACATTTTGCCAAGCACATGGGAAGGTCTCGATGTTTCCTCAGGCTTTAGCACAGTTGGGTTATATCGTAGTAATCTTGGATGCGCGCGGGACACCGGGCCGATCTAAAGCGTTTCATGATTTTGCCAGCGGGGAGTGGAGTAAGCACGTGATTGCGGATCATGCGGCTGCGATTCGCCAGCTAGCCTTAAAGCACTCGTTTATTGATGAGCAGCGTGTGGGGATTTTCGGGCGATCTTGGGGCGGTTATTTTTCTTTGCGCGCGTTGCTGGACGAGCCAGAGCTTTATCGAGCTGCGGTTAGTATTGCGCCGGTATTTGATGCCTATATCAGCATTTTATCGGAACCTTACATAGGCTTGCCTGCTGAAAATCCCCAGGCTTATAGAGATGCCGACATGTATCGTTTAGTGCCGAAAATCAAGCGACCTTTCATGATGGCTGTAGGGACCAATGATGGAACTTTTCCCAGCGTTATGAAGATGTCGGCGGCTTTGAATCGAGTGGGGTCAAGTTACGACCTACTCGTATTTCCCAATCAGGAGCACGTTATTGCGGGCTCTGATGGGGATTTTATGCGTGAACGGATAGTTGATTTTTTCGAAGAGCATCTTGCTCCGCACACTTTGACCCCCACTGCGAGAGCGGCAAATGAAGATTAATCGTAATGCGTGCGAAACATGTTTGAAAGTTTCTATGTTGCCTAAAAAATGGTGTTTTATGCTCGCGCTCGCGCTCGCGGGCGTTGGCCAAGTACAGGCGAGAAACTTAACAGAGATTGCAGACGACGTACTTGAATGGAAAACCAACAATAGCCCCTACGTACAGATAACGAATGGCCTTGTGGTGACTGAATTGGGGGACATCACTTTGAAGTCCTCTAAGGAAAAATCCCATTTTGCGCAGCGTATTATTTTTGAAATTGATGCATTGGATAGGCAATCGCTTAGCGAAAAAGATGACATTTTTCTCGCGGCTATTGAGCATGACATGAAGGTTGCCGTAGAAGCTGAAAACTATTATTGGTTAGGCTTACTTATAACGCCTTATCTTGGCGGTGATATTCACAACTTGGCTTTCTGGGCGATGAGTGTCCATGAATTCAGTGATAAAGCGTCTACTGAAGCTTACCTTAAGTTGGTTCAAAGCTATTCAAACCAATTGAGGCAGATTGCCGAGAAGACCGAACAGCAACGGCTGAAAGGTATTTTGCTGCCAAAAGTTGCGATTCCAAACGCGCGCACCGTACATACCGATTTTGTGGCTTCAAATGGTGTGAGGGTCCGTGTGGATGAAAGCCGATTAACCAGCGTGAATAAAGATGTCAAAAAGTATTTTCTAGGGCGTTTAGAATCATTGATTACAAAAGAAATTGCAGATGGCTATAGCGCGATTCTTGGGATTATTGGGCCAATTTATTATGCGGCTGCGCCAGACGCTGTCGGTTTAAGCCAATACGACCAAGGCGAAGATTTTTATGAGCATTTAACTTACGAATATACCGGAAGTAGAGTGTCTGGAAAGGAAATTCATCAGATAGGTCTGGACGAAATTGCCCGAATTGAGTTTGAGTTAACTCGCTTGAGGAAAGAGCTTGGGTTCAAAGGGTCTAAGGCTGAGTTTCATAAGTTTCTGCGCACCGATTCACGATGGATCGCGCAATCTCCGGCGGATGTCGAAAAAAGATACAGCGGCTTCCTAGACTTGATCAAGCCGAGAGTTGGTGAGTTATTTTCGTATGAGCCAGTGGCTCCATATGGCGTAAAGCGCCTTAATTCGGCGTCAGAATCTGGGCAAAGCTTTGGCTACTATCAAGCACCCTCTAAATTGGAACCTACTGGGTATTACCGCTACAACGGTTCTGCTTTAAACAAACGCTCCATGTACAAAGCTCAGCACCTTATTTATCACGAATTGGTTCCGGGTCACCATTTAATGACGGATGAACAATCCAGACTCACCGCGAACCATAAGTTAACTCGCTATCTTTCGTCTAGCGCCTACTCAGAAGGCTGGGCCGAATATGCGGCCGTTCTTCCTGAAGAGCTTGGTCTGTATCAGGCATATGACCTGTATGGACACTTGATGACGCAGAGCTTTACCGCAGCCAGGCTCGTGGTAGACACTGGCATGAATGTGCTCGGCTGGGATTTAGAACAAGCGCGCAATTATATGCAAGAACACACGCTTGAAGACAACACTCTGATTGAAACAGAACTGCTTCGTTATTCTACCGACATACCGGCGCAAGCACTCGGTTATTTGATGGGGCGCTTGGCTTTTCAGAACGCGCGTAATCGGGCTGAAAGCGAATTAGCAGGCTTGTTTGATTTGCGAAAGTTTCACCAAGCCATTTTAGACACCGGGCCCGTTCCTCTGAACATTGTGGATCAACGCGTGAACAGGTTTATCGACACCATTCGCGAGGAGTCAACTCGGCACATTGCAGCGAACAATACCGCCGGTATCTTAATTAACCAGTCTGCTGAAGTCGTTTGGTCGGTGTTAATGGATCGTTCCAAATGGATGCCGCAGTTTAATGTCAAGCAGGTGATGTCAGGTGTCGAAAACCAAGTGGGTGAACTAGCGATTGTTGCTTCGAAGTCAGAAAAAGGCGAGGTGTACCGACGACTGGAGGAGACCTTGTTTATCCAACCGCAAAAGAGACTGGTGCTTCGACTCGCCCCAATGAGCAACGCTCGAACCGACGCAATCGCCGATATTAGAATCAATGCTAAGGACACAGGCGTGCATATGGAGTTTGGCGTTAGTTGGTTTGAGAATGTGGTGGCCGACTCAAATTTGAGGGCTGCAGAGCTTGAAACATCTTATAGCGAACTTACACAAAAACAACTAGAGGAGCATTTACGCCGAATTAAACAAGCTGCAGAAAATCAAGACTAAGACACAAACCAGAGATCTAATCGCTGACTTTATTTACCCTGAATCCAATAAGTGCGGCGATGGCTGCTCACAACGATTTGAGTCCAAAAGAAGAGAACCGCTGGGGTGTGGTTATCCATGGCGGAATGATCTCACTTGAAGAGGCACTTCCAGGGGAAGACGTGATTGCTATGCGTTTAGCGATGAATGAAGACTTTTCCAAGCAAGCACGGTTTTGTCTAAAGACACATCGGTTACAGATGCTGTTACTGCGGCAATTATTATTCTTGAGGATTCCCCGTACTTCAATGCGGGGAAAGGCGCGGTTTTTAATAGGGGTGGAAAAAATGAACTTGACGCGGTCATCATGCAAGGGAAAGAGCTGCAAGTCGGTGCTGTGGCTTCGGTGACCAAGGTGAAAAAATCAATTCTAGCCGCTGCAGCCGTCATGTAAGATTCGCCACATGTTTTTCTTTCCTCGGAGGGACCTAATCAATTTTCGAAAGATGGCCAACTGGAAATGGTCAAACCCGATTATTTTTACACTGACTACCGGTGGCAGGTTCGGCAGCGAACACTGAAACAAACGAGTGGCCATTAGGCATCAAAAAGATTTCATCCATTAGGTATGTTAAGAGCGGTTGCTCTGGACCGCAATGGTCATCTTGTTGCAGGTAAGTCAACTGGCGGTGGAACCTTAAAGCTGCCCGGTCGAATTTACAACTGAAATTCTGAGAAGGTTTTTATCTAGGCTTCACTCCAAGCGCGAACAAATCTTGCAATAGGTAATGAAAAAGTTGGGCTTGCGACTGGATTTTCAGCTTGTTGTGTATATTGCGTTTGTGATTGGTGACAGTGCCTGTAGAAATCTTAAGTAAGTCGGCTATTGATTTGGACGAATGACCCTTGATGATCAATTCAACGATGTCGATTTCACGATTGGTCAGCGTTTTCCCGCGAATCTGGCCAATCACACTGCGTAGACCAAAACCAAGGGGAGTTTTTTCAGATTGCATCAGTGATTCTCCAATACGCCGCCATGTCCAGTGCCGACTAACTACGGAATCGATGAATTTTTCCAGGCTCTTAAGCCTCGAAAGCTCATCGAGCGAATAAGTTCCTTTTCCAGCTTCACGCTCCATGAAAATGTGCAACCATCGGCCATCGGCCATCTTGATGACAAACCTAAGTTCAGTGACGATGTCGATGAACTTATAATAGGACTTATAAAACTCAGATTCCCGAAACCCCTCTGGTTCGATTTCATCCAAATTGAGAAGCTCGGTTGTTTGGATGCTGTTACTTTGAATGAAAAACGGATCCAGCAAGTACAAGCCACTCACATAGGGCGACATCTGGCGCAGCAATTCGTCGGCATCAAGGTTTGTATGGACTAGTTGGGCGGCACAATCTTGCTCGAAATAAAAAACAATAAAATTGTCTAAGTTGAATAATTGCTGCAAGTTCTCGCCGAGAACCTTAAAAAAATCAGCTCGATCCAATGCCCCTACGATTTGGGCCGCGGCATCGGCGAAATCGCTTAAGGCGTGCATAGTAGGATACGGAGTTGACATCAGTTGATCGTACGAACTTAATACCGAAATAGCAAGCGCATAGTTGTAGTCCCTTCATTTCGTCGGGTTTACGCGATAAAGGTACGTTATTTTCCGATCAAAAATTGGGGGATTTTGCACCGCCGGCGATTGCTTGAGCTGTACGGCGAGGCTCGCCACAAGCACGAGCGAGACCATTGGCATCAATGAACATTCCCTCAAAAGAGCCATGGCCCAATTCCATGGGTTGACTACGTCGAGGCCGGGTCCAGTATGGCGTAAATATTAGGCCGTCTTGGATCCCATATCGGTCATTATCATATGGTGTTCGAAATTTTGCATGGAAGGTCCGCCGAACCGAGGCTTCTATATCCATCCAAAAATCCAGAATGTTCATGGGGTTTTGCACAATGTGTTCAGAACGAGAAATACTCGGCGAACCCGAAGCCAATACCGTTTTGCCTGCCTTGGTAAACATATTTAGGAAGATTCTACCGCGCAGACGTTGACCCTTACCCGGCCGGCCCCAACCCATATGGCAACCAGTTCCTGCAACATAGACACCATCCACGTAAATACCACCTGTATAAGGCATGGACATAACGGAATGCAGAGTGATTGCCACATTGCCTTCGGTATCCGCCACTTTCACATGATTGGAAGCCGATACGGAGGCTCTTTAAACTCGAGCATATATGAGTTTTTAGGGTTGCCGCTTAGACACTCAAACGGCTGTGCTGCGGGATTCTTAGACATCGCCTTTTCGAAGCTCAGCCGTTCCCCTGAATGTTTTCGGAGTACGGTTTCAGTGCAAACTTGACCGATAATCTGGATTTGTTTGAGGGCGGTTGTCGGTGATTCAAGCGCCACGCCCAAGACCCAAGTCTCGATAGCTACCTTTTAAGGGGGTATGCCACTGTGCTTTGTAGGCAGGCATGTCTTTTACGGTCACATAACGCCATTTTTTCGCACGGTTTCGGTATACTTACGTGCGAATTTTCCGTGTTTGAAGTATTGGCTTCCTTCCTCTGACAGCCTTTCAGGCGCTTGCGCGGATCTTGGTTGTTTGATCGTATCTCCAACTCCAAACAAGGTATCGCAAAGCTAACTGGGTTTCAGGCGAGCCGTATCAAAATACTTATGTTTCAATCATCTCGGCCTCTAAAGTGCCTCTCAAATCAACAAGGTTTTTTTGCCGTACTAAAATAAATGGCATTGCTGAACCTCTTTCTAAATGTGCCTTGGAACTAGCCAAACAAGCTTCCGCTCAGAATTACAGCCGACTTTTTACTGGCCCGAGCTAGTGACATAGTGGATGTAGGAGCGGTTTGACATAAGTAAAACGGATTAGTCACCAGATTATCTGCACCCGCGTATTTTTACTCGAACTGAGAAATTCTTATCTTCTTTTTGCCGTTGGAGTTGAGGTTTATAATGCGAGGCGCGTCCATGTAATAACAGAGCCCGATACTTCTAATCGAACTTATTTAACAAGATCGGAAACAAAGTGTTTTTATGGAATTTAACTTACAAATCAACTGTGCGGACCGCCCTGGTATTTTGGATGCGGCCACGCGCTCAATAGCGAATTGCGGCGGTGATATTCGGGATGCAGTTTCGTTTGGCGACCCGGGCACAGGTAAGTTCTTTACTCGTATTCATTTAAGGTTGAGCGAGGGTAATCTAATTCAAGGTATCGAGAAGGACATGCAATCCTTGGAAGCCGAAACTAGTTTGTGGTGGCAACTCCACAGTCTTGAGAAAAAACAGCGGGTGATGATACTTCTCTCTAAATTCGACCATTGCCTAAACGATCTATTGCATCGCTGGAAGTTTGGCGAAATGGATATGGTAATCCCGCTCGTCGTCTCCAATCACGAAACGTCAAAAGAATTACTAGACTGGTATAAAATACCATTCCATCACTTGCCGGTCACGCCTGACACCAAGGAGTTGCAAGAGAAGCAATTGGTCGAACTGATTGAGAAAAACGATATCGATCTCGTGGTGCTTGCGCGTTATATGCAGGTGTTGTCACCTCAGATGTGTGAGTACCTGCAGGGGCGATGTATTAATATTCACCATTCTTTTTTGCCGGGTTTTAAAGGCGCAAATCCTTATAAGCGAGCTCACAAAAGAGGCGTTAAACTGATTGGAGCAACGGCACATTATGTGACCGGCGACCCAGATGAAGGTCCGATAATAGAACAAGAAGTGATGCGCGTGACTCACGCGGTTGATATTCGTGAAATGACAGCTATTGGGCGCGGAACAGAAGCAGCCGTCTTGTCGCGCGCAGTGCGTTTGCATGTGGAACGGCGCATCATGATGAACGGTTCAAAAACAGTGGTATTTTCCTGAGAAATATGAGGTTGATTCAATGAAAGGTTATTCGTTTTTCTCGTTGGCCAAAAATGCATTCTCCGGACATAAAAACTGGCCGCAGACATGGCGTTCTCCAGAACTCAAGAAGCACTACGATGTTGTTATTATCGGTGCTGGTGGGCATGGGCTCGCGACTGCTTATTATCTAGCCAAAAAGCACGGCATTACTAATGTAGCGCAAAGGCTGCATCGGTAGGCGCGAAAACGGTGAGCGTTGCGGATGCGTCGTCGATTGTGCTGGTCAGACCTGCTGCATCGATCGCGGCTATGAGCGTCGTGAAGTCTCCGGCCTCGATTGCAACGTCGAGTATGGTCGGCGTTGGCGCTAGCAAATCTGCTAGTGGGACCGGTTCTGGTGTTTTCATATCAACGCCGCCGCAAGCGGTCAGGGCCAAGCAGGCCAAAATAAGGCTGCCGAATCTACTGATTAAATGCATGAGTGCTATTCTTAATTTTGAGAGGAACCAAAAACACGTCGAGCCTGTTAGAACAGATCACTAGAAAGGTAACCAACCATG
>MDTF01005669.1_pt1 | contig 16987 bp, 13 predicted proteins | sample 811191 | NCBI WGS metagenome assembly MDTF01 (sample SAMN05326649, study PRJNA326480) | marine metagenome | isolation source: seawater | place: Southern Ocean | collected 2011 | reverse complement strand
TGCTAGACTTACTTCAAATATATTACTTTTAACTTCATCAAATCTTACATAACCAAATTTTTTCTTACTAGAATTTTTTCCTATATATATTTTTGAATTAGATTTGAGTTTCTTTTTAAACCATTCTATATGGTCTCTATAAACAACCAAATTTTTTAAACTAAAGAAACCGCCTTTAACACTAGCATTATGAATTTTCAATAATAACTTAGCATCTTCAATTTTTGCCAAACTTACTGATACTAATTTTGGGGGATGAATACGTTTCATTAAAACTTAAATACTATAGAAGAACCAAAAAAACAATTAAACATAACAAATATTAGATTGAAGTTCTACATTACAGATACTGTTTCTAATAATCTCTTAATTGGGTGAAATAGCACTTTTTCTGTTTTAATAGTTAATCTAATCAAGTTTATATTGATCTAAAAATTTTAAAAATCTACTAGGTATTCTTGGCCAATGATATGCACCTCTTTTAGACCAGCTTATAGTGTTTGAGATATTAGAGTTGGCAATAATATAATCGACTACTTCATCATGAGGATATAAATAAAGATCTTTTTTAGTTCTAAAACATATGAGATTGGTACGACAATCAAATTTAATATTATAATAATGAGATAAGCAGTTAAGGTCTCATTTAAAAAAAATAAAACTGAAAGAGTAAAGTAACGATTAATTAAGTTGAAAACTTAATTAGGCGGTATGTGGAGAGTGGGGTTTAAAATGAAAAATATTATAATTCTTCAGGTGATTGACGAATAAAATTTCCTAAAGTTGAAGAAAATCTAGCTATACCAACTGGTCTAGGATTACTAGAATAATTAAAATTTGATTTATGTATCAAATCCTTGTTAAAAAAAACTACATCCCCTACATCCAATTCAAATAATACTTCTTCATATTTTTTCATAATATTATTAATATTTTTAGGTATAAGATTTGTATACGAGTTATCACTTATTCTGCTTTTTTTGAATTCTAATTTACCCATTTTATGAGAACCTAGTAAAGCACTCATACTCCCATTTTTTAAATTTGATTTATAAAAAATAGGATAGTGAATATTCAAAATATCATCAAACCCTTTCATATAATTTGTTTCTTGATGAAATTCATAAGTTAATCTTTTATCATTTGATAAACCTAATAATAATCCATCGCTTATATAAAGGATATTTCTTTTTGGAAAAATTATCTTATTAAATTTTGAAAGGTTTGAGTTTAAAATTCTAAATGAATTAATTAAAGAAATTTGTTGATGAAGAATATGTAATTTTATTTTATTTGTTTTTTCTAGATGACCTAATAATGAAAGAAAATTTTTTTTTTTATAAAAAGACTTACAAAATTTATCAATGTCATTTTTTACCTCTATTAAATCTTTTTTATTTATATAATTTTTTATAGATACAAAACCTTGCTTATTATAATCATTTTTAATATCAGTATTATTGTTATACTTTTTAGATTTTAAAATTCGCATACTTCTACTTCTCTTTATTTATAATGTTAGTTAACATTTAGATTATTTCTATAGAGGTATTGCTATATTATATCAATCATAAAGATGGTCTATCTCGTCTATAAGCAATTGATTTACCATTTCTGCACCCACAATAGATAGATGATACTCATCTATAAAAAAGATATCTTTTTCATTGTGTAACAAACATTGGTTTTTAATTTTGGTATTACAAAATAGTTTGTGAGGATAAACTCTGTGTATATTCTTATTTTTTAATTTATCAAAAAATTGAAATAACTCCTCGTTAATTGCCATATATTTTTTATAGGGATACTTAAATAACGTAGGATTTTTTTGCATCAGTTTCCAATTTCTTCCTTTCAATATTTTATATTGTAAATTAAATCCTAATTCAGGAGTTGGATAAACTAAAATAACCTTATTATTTTTTGATATAATTTCAACTTGCTCTCTAAACTCATTCATTAAACTTTTTGAGCTGAATTTTTTATCATCTTTGTTAACATAATTGACTATTGGATCTCCTAAGACTTTATCATTAACATAGAATCTTTTATCAAAAATATAAGCAGCTGAGGCTCCTCCAAAAATAAATATATTATTTTCACTTTCTGAAACAATTTTATTAATCTTATCTCTTAGTTTTAAATAATAATTTTCTATTCTTCCATTTGAATGAAGTTTTAAAGATTCATTAAAGTAAAAAAAACTTCTAGCAGTAATTGGTATAAAATTATAATTTCTATTTGATAGTCTATTATTTAAATCATACATCAATGTTCCAAAGTGAGAGTCTCCGATGAGGTAAATCTTAGTCTTATTCTGTTTATGAAAACTACAGAATACTTCTCCTTCTCTACCCCATCTATTCCAACAAATTTCATTATCCTGTTTTAGCCGCCACCAAGTTTTTGGGTTTCCCTTAACTTCTTCTGCCATTTTCTTGTTTAAGACAGCATTAAGAATGACTTCTGGCATTCTTGATTTAAATCCGTCTTTGCTAACTACTAAAAGGTTGAATGTTATAATCAGAGTTCCTATCAAGATTAAAATAATAAAAAAAATCTTTGATTTTATTTTTTTTTTTATCCCTAAAAGGTGTCTCTACAAAAAAATAAGTAAAAATTGACAGTAGAATTGTCAAAAAGATTAATAATAATTTTTTTGATGCATCACCTTGAGTGAATTCAATAATTCTTGAAAATGAAAAAATTGGATAATGCCAAAGATATAATGAATAAGAAATTAAACCTATTCCTACTAATAATCTTAATGACATTATTTTACCAAGTAAAGTGTCTTTTTTTGAAAACCAAATAAACAGACATGTGCCAACGATTGGAATAAGAGTCCTAAGTGATGGAGCAATATTTTCATCATTATATGACACAATATAAAGCGCTATAAGTAAAATTCCTACTATAGGCAAAATCTCATTTAATATTTTGTTTTCTGATCGATATCCCTTCTTAGCTTCCAAGTATGCCAAAATTGAACCTGCTAATAACTCCCACATTCGAGAGTGAATAAAATAAAAAGTAGCTGAACTATAATTTTTTGATCCCCACTCTGCAAATAAAAAACTAGCTACAAAAACTAATGTCAATATTTGAAATAGATTTTTATTAAAATGTTTAAATGTAAAATATAAAAATACTGGAAAAATGATATAATACTGTTCTTCAACTGATAAAGACCAAGTGTGGAGAAATGGTTTGTACATTCCCGCAACTCCTGCATACTCTAAGCCAGAATAATGAAAGAAAAAATTAGAACCAAAACCCACAGCATATAAAATAGATCTAGAAAAATCTTCAAAGGCTGGTGGTATTAAATACAACCAGGAAAAAGGTAGAGATATTAAAATAATAAAAAATAAAACAGGTAATATCCTCCTACATCTCCGTTCATAAAAACTAAAAAAGGAAAAATTTTTAGTAATTTCTAGCTCTTTTAGCATTAGAGAGGTGATTAGATAACCAGATATAACAAAAAATATATCAACACCTATATAACCTCCTTTAAAAATTTCAAAGTCTAATACAGAAATCTGAGCATGATAAAAAATAGCAGATAAAACTGCTATAGCCCTTAATCCGTCTATTTCTGGTCTATACGACAGCTTCATTTTAATAATAAATTTATCATTATTATTTTAAAAACTTTATCAAATTTGGTTTAAAATATTTTGATCCCTTCATAACCTTACCAGCTTCATTATATATAGGTTTTCCATTTTCATCTAGCTTACTCATATTTGAATTTTGAACTTCCTCAAAACATTCATCAAGATCAATGCCAAACGCGTGTCCGGCTCCATAAGTAACGTATAATATATCTGTTAAAGCATCAGCAACTTCTAAAAGATCTTTATTTTCCATTGCTTCTTTGAGCTCATCTAGTTCTTCTTTAATTAAATCGTATCTGAGAGTATTAATCTTATCAGAGCTGAAAGAGGGTTTAGTTTTGATGTCTTGACCAAAAGTTTCCATAAAAGTTTTTACTTTATTAAAATTTGACATTTTGTTCCTATAAGTTTTATAAAATTTAATATATAAGTATAATAAATTATTAATTATATATTAATCAATGAAATTAAGAAAAGAGTTCGATAGCATAGGAAGTGTTAATGTACCTGCTGATAAATACTGGGGCGCATCAACTGAAAGGTCTAATAAATTCTTTAATATTGGAAAAATTTTAGTCAATATTTCTATAATAAGATCTATTAGTATCATAAAAAGATCTGCCGCTTTGGTCCATTATAAAGATAAACAAATTAACAAAAAAATAACTAATTCAATAATAAGAGCTTCAGATGAAATTATTAAAGGGAAATTAGATGAGAATTTTCCTTTAAAAGTTTGGCAAACAGGTTCTGGCACTCAAACCAATATGAATGTTAACGAAGTTATTGCAAATAGAGCAATTGAAATATTAGGTGGGAAAAAAGGATCAAAAAAACCCGTTCATCCAAATGATCATGTAAATAAATCTCAATCTACTAATGATGTTTTCCCTACAGCTATGCATATATCAGTGGCTCAAGAGACTATATATAAGTTACTACCAAATTTAAACATATTGGAAAAAGAATTGAAAAAAAAATCAAAAGAATTTAAAAATATTATTAAAATTGGCAGAACTCACCTACAAGATGCGACACCTTTATCTCTCGGCCAGGAATTTTCAGGATATCAAGTTCAATTAAAAAAATGTATTGAAAGAATAGAACTTGCCATCAAAGAGATATATTTTCTTGCACAAGGTGGGACAGCTGTTGGAACTGGAATTAATTCTAAAAAAGGTTTTGATAAAAAAATTATTAAAGAAATAGCTAAATTTACAAAATTACCTTTTAGGCCTGCCAATAATAAATTTGCAGAATTGGCTGCACATGATTCTATTGTAAACTTTTCTGGAACATTAAATACTTGTGCCGTTTCATTAATGAAAATATCAAATGATATAAGATTTCTAGGTTCTGGACCTAGGGCTGGATATGGAGAATTAATATTACCAGAAAATGAACCTGGCTCATCTATTATGCCAGGAAAAGTAAATCCTACTCAATGTGAAGCAGTGACGATGGTATGTGCTAAAGTAATAGGCAATCACACAGGAATTACTATTGCCGGTTCTCATGGCCACTTTGAATTAAATGTATTTAAACCAATGATAGCTCACAATATACTTCAATCAATAGATCTAATTGCTGATTCCACAAAAAACTTTGCTAATTATTGTGTGAAAGGAATTAAGGCTAATAAAAAAAAAATTAAAGACCATTTAGATAATTCTTTGATGTTGGTAACAGCTCTAGCTCCACATATTGGATATGACAACTCTGCAAAGATTGCAAAAACAGCTTTAAAAAATGGTACCACATTAAAACATGAAACTCTTAAAACGGGCCTTATTAATGAAAAAGATTATGAGCGAATAGTAGATCCTAGAAAAATGATCTATCCCGCATAAACCTTTAATACTTCATTTATTAATCTTCTATTCTTATTTAAATTTTTAAAATCACTCCCATTGAAAGCGTCTATTATTGTTAATAATTGCTCATTAACTTTTTTGTTATCTATTTTTATATCATTAAATTTTACCTCTTTATTAAAAAGATCATAATCTAAATTAATCATAATATTTTTGAATTTTTTTCTTGATGATTTAGGTGTGTTAAGAAAAGTAAATAGATTATTAGTATCATTAATATCTATAGATAGGTCGCTGTTAAATACCATCTTATTATCTTTAGAAATAAGATTACTATTAATTAATTGCAATGAACCAATCTTATCATTCACAAACCTTGATTTATTAAAGTTTATTCTTCCATTAATGATATTAAAATTAATTTTTGCATTTTGAAAAATTTCATTTGTAGAAGACGATTTAATAGCAATAGAAGTATTGATACTTATGTTGTCATTGAACAATAAATTAGATTTAACAAATTCATTTAAGATAGGATTGATATTAAATAATTGAGATATCCTATAACTTTCTAAATGAATATCTAGATTTAAATCAAACGGGTTAATTGATAGTTCACCATTATAATTCATTTTTGAATTGTTTGCTTTAGAATCGCTAGATTCGAAAATAATTAATTTTTTTTTAATCTGGTATTTTGTATTAAGTGTAAAATTTATAAATGAAATAATATTTTTTCCACTAATCAAACCATTTTTTTCAATAATAGATTCATTAAAGATATTTAATTTGAGTGATTTAGAATTAAAATTAATTTCTTGATATTTGCTAGGGTGATGATGATTTTTATAATTAAAAATAAAGGGCGTATTAAAAACCTTACCCTTTGAGTTAAAAAAATTTACTAACTTTTCACTATTAAAAAATAATATTACGTCATCTATTTTAATAATTGAAATTATATCACCTAAGTTATCTTTGAAAAAAAGATTACTTTTATTAATTTTAATTTGCTTATTTGCAAATTTACTATCTCTAGATTCATTTATTAATTTAAGATCACTTCTTAATACAGAAAAGTTAGCATTGCTAATAACTATACTTTTAAGGTTCATCTTTTTTTTATTAAAAAAGTTTTTTTGACTTAAAAATACCTTTAGGTCTTTAATTTCGCCTATTGATTTTTGTTTTTTAGCATCACCTACTAAGATTTTAGAATCTTTGATTAAAAAATGTGGCGCGGGAAGAATGCGATATGAAATATCTGCAGAGGTGCTTACATTTATCTTAAATTCATTGAGTAATTTACTTTCAATATTGCTTTGCACCCATGTTTTGTCGTATAAAAGTGGTATCAATAAGTAAAATAAATAAAGAAATAATAAGCCAATAAAAGTAATTAAATACTTATTAAAACCACTAATTCGAAAGTTATTATTTGTTTTATTTTGAAGTTTGAATATTGTCTTCTTTACAAAGTTATTATATTTTTTAACAATTTTTTTCATAAATACTGTTGAGATTTAATTAACTTATAATGAAATTTAAAAAATGATAAACTCTGAATATTTAGATAACCTTAATAATGCCCAAAAAGAGGCAGTTTTATACCTTGATGGCCCATTACTTATAGTGGCTGGTGCAGGTTCTGGAAAAACCAAAGTTTTAACCTCTAGAATTGCTCATATCATCAAGCAGAGGAAAGCATTCCCTAATCAAATATTATCAGTAACTTTCACTAATAAAGCTGCAAAAGAAATGCAGAATAGAGTGAGCTCAATTCTTAATTCTGAAGCTATAGGGCTATCATGGCTTGGGACGTTCCATTCTATTTGTGCAAAATTATTAAGAAAACATGCCCCAGCTGCTGGATTAACATCTAATTTTACAATAATTGATACAGATGATCAGGTACGATTAATCAAAAATATTTGTAAAGCAGAAAATATTGATGTTAAACAATTGGCTCCTAAGTATATTTTATCAATCATTGATAGATGGAAAAATAAAGGCTTTTATCCTAGCGAAGTCATTATTAATAAAAATGATATTTATGAAAAAACTGTATTACCTCTCTATAAAATTTATCAACAAAAATTATTAGATTTAAATGCTTGTGACTTTGGAGATCTAATATTGCATGTAGTAAAAATTTTAGAAAGAAATTTAGATATAAGAGAAATCTATTCAAATAATTTTAAGTACATACTTGTAGATGAGTATCAAGACACAAACTATATTCAAAGTAGATGGCTTTATCTGTTATCAGAAAAACATAAAAACCTTTGCTGTGTAGGAGATGATGATCAATCCATATATAGTTGGCGTGGTGCTGAAATTAAAAATTTTTTAGAATTTGATCAAGTTTATAAAAATTCAAAAGTAATAAGGTTAGAAGAAAATTACCGTTCATCGCAAAATATTTTATCAGTTGCCTCAAACCTTATTGCAAATAATCAAAATAGAGTAGGAAAAACTTTAAAAACTACAATGGAGGAGGGTGATCTTGTTAAGCTTAATTGTTTTAAAAATGGAAAAGATGAAGCTATAGGGATTTCTGATGAAATAGAAAAAAAACTTAAAAAAAAATATTCATTTAATAATATTGCAATCTTGGTTAGGGCTATATTTCAAACTAGAGAGTTTGAGGAGAGGTTTTTAAAAATTGGACTCCCTTATAGAATTTTAGGTGGCACAAAATTTTATGAAAGAGCAGAAATTAAGGACTGCATTGCATATTTAAGATTAATTCACCAACCAAAAGACGATTTAGCATTTGGTAGAATAGTAAACAACCCAAAAAGATCTATTGGAGAAAGTACTATAAAATTAATACACGAATTCTCAAAAGAAAACTCTGTAAGTTTAGAAATTGCATCAAAACAATTAATAGAACAGAATTTAATCAAACCAAAAACAAAAATAGGCTTAAGTTCTTTTTTATTTTTAATAGATAAATGGAGAAATGATATTAATATTAAAAAAATTAATCACGTTAAGCTTCTACAATTGGTTTTAGATGAGTCTGGCTATTCAGCTATGCTTAAAAATAAAAAGGATTTAGAAAGCGAAAATAGACTAGAAAATATTAAAGAGCTTTTAAATGCTTTAAAAGAATTTGATAGTTTAGAAGCTTTTTTAGAACATGTTGCATTAGCAACCGCTGTAGATCAAGACTGGGATGGGGAGAAAGTTAACATGATGACAATGCATGGCTCAAAAGGTCTTGAGTTTGATGTGGTATTTCTCCCAGGGTGGGAAGAAGGTCTTTTTCCACATCAAAAATCTATTGAAGAAAAGGGCCAAAATGGACTTGAAGAAGAAAGAAGGTTAGCTTATGTGGGAATAACTAGAGCTAAAAAAAAAGCCTTAATATCATTTGCTATGAATAGGTTCTATCAAGGTAATTGGATTGACAGTATGGCTTCAAGGTTTATTGACGAATTACCAGATAAGTATTTAGAAAAAAATTCTTTTTTTGATGAGTCTAAGAATGATGACGATTTTGAATTTAATCAAGACTTTGAAGTTGATGAAGGAAAAAAAAGCCCTGGATGGATACGATATCAAAAAAGAATTAAATGATTAAGAATAAAATAAAAGTTTTAAAAGAAAAATTTAAAAAAATTGGAATAGATGGTTATATTGTTCCTAAAAATGATGAGTATTTTTCCGAGTATGCAAAAAATGATAGATTAAGAAATATTAGTAATTTTTCTGGCTCCGCTGGTATTGCTGTTTTTCTCCCAAAAAAAAATTATTTATTTATTGATGGAAGATATACTATCCAAGCACAACAAGAAGCTTACAAAAATTTTGAAATTATAGAAATTCATAAGAGACTACCACACACTATAATTAAAAATTATAATTTAGGTTATGACCCAAAACTATTTACATCAAAAAATCTCAAGGATTACTTCTCAAATAACAATCTTATTTCAATTAATGACAATTTAATTGATCAAATATTTAAATTTAATGAAAAAGAAAAAAAACCCTTTTACTCTTTAGGTAAAGAAATAGTTGGCGAAACTCATCAATCAAAAATTTCAAAAATTTCAAAATTTCTTAAATCAAATAACGCTGACTACTTATTTGTTAGTGCACCAGAGAATGTTGCCTGGCTTATGAACATAAGAGGGTATGATAATCCAAATAGCCCAATTCCTAATGCTAGATTAATTATAGATAAAAAAAAAAGATTATTCTTAATTACACAAAAAAATAATGTCAAAAAAATTATCAAAGAAAAAAAAATAAATAAAAATCAGGTTATTGATATTAAGAAAGTTTCAAAATTAATTAACAACCTAGAAGGAATAAATTTTATAATTGATAATAAAACATGCTCAGTTTTTCATGAGAATATAATAAAATCAAAATTTAAAATTATAGGTGAAGATGATCCAATCTATAAATTGAAATCAATTAAAAATTCATGTGAAATTAACCATATGATTGACGCTCATAAAAAAGATGGATTGGCACTAACAAAGTTTATTTATTGGATTAAAAATATAAATAAGAAAATAATAACAGAGGTTTATGCTCAAAATAAATTGGAAAAATTTAGAAAGCTTAGTAAAAATTATTTATTTCCAAGTTTTAATACCATAGCAGGTGCAGGATCAAATGGAGCCATTGTTCATTACCGGGCATCAATCAAAACTACAAAAAAGATTAATAAGAATGATATTTTTTTACTGGATTCAGGGGGGCAATATGGTTATGGGACAACAGATGTTACAAGAACACTTTGTTTTACTAATCAAAAACAATCCGTAAAGAATGCTTATACCAATGTTTTAAAGGGTCATATTGCTGTTGCTCTTACTGACTTGAATAAAGATAATACTGGAAAAAGAATTGATATTAGAGCTAGAAAGTTCCTAAAAAAACAAGGTTTGGATTATGCACACGGAACCGGTCATGGCGTTGGTTTCTTTTTAAACGTACACGAAGGACCTCAATCAATTTCTAAGTACAATACTATCAAAATAAAAAAGGGTATGATTTTAAGTAATGAACCTGGTTATTATAAAAAAAATCATTATGGAATTAGAATAGAAAATTTAGTTTATGCCAAAAAATTAAAAAATAAATTATTTTTTGAAAACCTTACTTTGGCTCCTATAGAAAAAGATTTAATTAATTATAAATTATTAAATAAAATTGAGAAAGATTATTTATTTAAATATCATTTAAAAATTTACTCTGAATACTCTGCTTTATTAAATAAAAACGAAAGGCAGTGGCTAGCCACTCTTATCTAGCATTCTCAACCACTCTTTTTGATCTATAACTTTTATATTTAATTCTATAGCAGTATTAATTTTTTTTTTGGTCGGGTTTTCACCTGTAATTAAAAAATCTAGTTTTTTATTAACATTATTAATTATCTTTCCAGAATTTTGTTCCACTAAAGATTTTGCTTCTGCTCGACTAATTCCATTTAATTTTCCCGTTAACATAAAGGTTTTATTTTTTAAAGAACCCTTGGTATTTATCAAAATAGCATTTTCAATTAAAATATCTTTTTTTAATTCAGATATAACTTTTAGACTTGTCTTATTAAAAAAAAAATTTTTAATTGATTGAATTTGTGTAATACCTATTCCGTCAATATTCGATAAATCATTTATATTTTTAATATTTTTTAAATTAATAAAATTCTCTATACTTTTTAGATGTTTAGAAATAAGTTTAGCATTTTCTTGTCCTATATGTCTAATGCCTAGGGAATAGATAAACCTCTCAAGAGAAATTTTTTTTTTTTGTTCTACTGAAAATTTTAAATTTTTTATAGATAATTTTCCCCAACCTTCCAATTTTTCTATTTTGTTATAATTAAGATTAAAAATATCCTGTGGTAATCTAATCAATTTTAGATTCCAAAAATTTTCTACAATTTTTTTTCCAAAACCTTCAATATTGAATGCTTCCTTTGACACAAAATGTTTTATTTTTTCTATGGCAATTTTTTCACACTCATACCCTTCACTAGAGCATCTTCTCACTGCATCTTTTTTTTTTGTTATTTCATTATAATCTTTTGTTGTTCTGCTTCCACATGACGGGCAATTCAATGGAAAAATAAAAATATTTGAAGTTGTTTCTCTTTTATTAAAATCTACAGAAATTACATGAGGAATTACATCTCCAGCTCGTTCAACAGTAACAGTATCTCCAATTCTTATGTCTTTTCTAATGATTTCATCTTCATTATGAAGTGTTGCGTTTGAGACAATTACACCACCAATATTTACAGGCTTAATCTTAGCTACTGGCGTAAGTGCACCTGTTCTACCTATTTGAATCTCTATGTTTATTATTTTTGAAATTGAACTATTTGCAGAAAATTTGTGTGCTATCGCCCACCTAGGAGCATTAGCTGCAAAACCAAGTCTTCTTTGTAAGTTAAAACTATTGATTTTGTAAACAACCCCATCAATATCAAAAGCTATTTCTTTTCTTTTTTTTTCTAATATTTGATGCATATTTATTAAATCCTCAATGTTTCTCATTTTTTTATTAAGTGGATTCGTTTTAAAACCCCATAATTTCAAATTTTCTAAAAAATCTGTTTGATTATCAATATTCATTTTGTCTACATACCCATGTGTGTATGCAATAAACTTAAGTGGTATTTTTGCAGTAACATTTGAATCTTTCTGTCTTAATGATCCAGATGCTGCGTTTCTAGGATTGGCAAATTTTTCATTGATTGATTTAAAGTCATCATTTTCTATAAATACTTCTCCTCTAATATCAATTTCTTCTGGGAAATTTTTCTTAAAGATTTCTTTTGGTATATCTTTAATAGTTTTTAAGTTTTGAGTAATATCCTCTCCTTCCATTCCATCCCCTCTGGAAAGTCCTTTTATAAATTTTCCGTTGATATAAATTAATGAAGCTGATATTCCATCAATTTTAGGCTCTGCACTATACTCAATTAAGTCTGCATTCTTTAAACTTAAATAATTAATAATCTTTTTTTCAAAATTTTTTAAATCCTCTTCATTAAAAGCATTTCCAAGAGATAACATTGGGACTTTATGTTTTACCTTCTGAAAATTTTTTGAAGGTTTAAAACCTACTGATCTTGATGGTGAATATTCACTTTTTAAAAATTTATATTTTTTTTCTAGTAAAGATATTTCTAATTTTAATAAATCAAATTCTTGGTCTGAAATAATTGGCTTATTTTTATCATAATAATGTTTATTACATTTTTGTACTAATTCTATTTTTTTTAAATATTTAACCTCAACACCTTTATCTTTCATTCTAATCAAGTAATTCCTTAAGTCTTTTTATCAGTCCTATTTTTTTCTTATCTTTTTGTAACTCTTCAATACCATCATTATAATTTTGATTAAAAACCTTATATGTATTTTTATACCAATCTGAAGACTGATAGTTGTAACCTAATAATCTGGCATATTTTTTAGACTCCTCTACTAAGCCTAACCTATAATTAATTTCTACCAATCTATGTAGTGCTTCTTCTGCATAAATAGTTGTATCATATTCGTTAACAACCAACTTAAATCGATTTAAAGCTGGTATCCATTTTATTTTATCTAAATAATATCTGGCTAAATACATTTCTTTTGCTGCAAGTACTTCATTAATTAAATCAATTTTAAATTTTGCGTCCATTGCAAATTCGCTAGCTGGATACTCTTGAATTATAAAATTAAATTGAGCTTTTGAGTCTAATATTGCTTTTAGATCTTTTTTTTCATCCACTATTTGTTCATAAAAACTTATTCCTAAAAGAAAGTGTGCATAAACTTTATCTTTATCATTTGGGTAGGTTTTCAAATACCTCTCTAATTCATAAATTGCATCACTGTAATAATCTTGTGTATAATAAGCATATGCTGCCATTATTGCTGACTTCGCAGCCCATGGTGATTGGGGGAATAGTAATTCAGCCTCATTAAATTTTTTAGCAGCCAACAAAACGTCTCCTCTTTGTAGCTCAAGATATCCCTCCTTATATGCATTAGACATCTGCATTTCCATATCTACTTCTAAAATTTTAGATATTTTTTTTTCTTTATCACTACATGACCAAAAAAATAAAAGTGAAATTAAAATGAGTATTATCTTAAATTTAGGAATCATCACCTCATTCTAGCAGATTATGAATAAAACTCTATTTTTTAAGCTATAGATTTTAAATGACTTTTATTAATAAAAGTATTTGGCAAATGTTTCTCAGTGATTTCTATTAATGAAAAATTTTCATCATTTTGAAAAACTTTTCTTAATAATTGATTTGTAAGTTTGTGACCTCCTTGAGTACAAATTATTTTTCCAATTATCTTATAACCAGACAAATATAAATCTCCCATGCAGTCTAAAATTTTATGATTTACAAATTCTTTTTCATTCCTAAGACCATTTTCATTCAATATTTCTTTATTTTTGACAACTATCGCATTGTCAAGACTTCCGCCTTTAGCCAAACCCATTTCTTTTAATTTTGCAACATCTTCATATAAACAAAAAGTTCTAGAATTGTAAATATCAGTTAAGTCAGACTCAAATACTTTAATTAAATTTCTTTGAGTTCCTATAATTTCATTTTCATACTTCAGCTCAAAATCAATATCTAAACTAATTTTACTAGGCTCTATAGAGATTTTTTTATTACCATCTTGAAATTCTAATTTCTTTTCAATCTTAATTATCTTAATAGGAGCATTACTATTTTTAATTCCAATTTTAGCAATAGCTTCAACGAATATTTTTGCTGATCCATCTAAAATTGGCACTTCTTGATTATCAATTTCAATTAGAACATTATCAATACCTAACCCATACAAAGCACCCATTAAATGCTCTATTGTAGAGACACTGGCTCCAGTTTCATTTGAAATGGTAGTACAGAATACTGCACTGCTAACATTAAAAATATTTGGGATTATTATGTTATCTTTCTTAAGATCTACTCTTTTAAAAATTATTCCAGAATTTGGTTCTGCTGGCTTTATAGTCATTGTGACCATCAATCCACTATGGAGGCCAATGCCCTTAAAAGTAAAATTTTCGTTGATAGTTTTTTGATTTAAAACTGACATTTAAATCTTATAAATAATTCGATTAAATTAAGAAAAACAAGAAATGTTACAGGAAAATACTATTTAATTAAAAAAATGGAAAAGCTTTTCAAAAAAACCTTGTTTTATTTGTTTTTTAGGAACCATTACAACTTCTTGTTTATTTAGTTCCGTTATAAGTTTAAATCCAGATTCAGAAATATCCTCCAAAGTTTCCTCTAAAAAATCAATATCATTAGAAAATGAAATTTTATCTTTATGTTGATTATCAAGTATTTTTGCTCCCTCGCCAGTTAATACCATCCTAAACTTACTTGAAGGCTGTAAATTTAATTCAATAGATTTGACACATAATTCTAATATCTCTTCAGTTCTAGCAAAAATTATTTTTTGAAGCATTTCAATTGAAATATCTATGTCATTAGAAATTTTGTGAGTTTTATCAAAACTACGTTTGATCTGCTCTGATTTTTCAAGATCTATCTTTAAAATTTTTGAAATATCTTTAGTGATATGATTGCCTCCAATCGGTAAGATATCTAAACAAAGAATCCTATTATCAAAATAAGAAATTATTGATGTTTTATTAAATCCAACATCAATGAATGATATATGACCACTTAGATTTAAATTGTCTTTATAATTAATCGATTTTGCATAACTTGTGCAAATTATTTGATCAACTAGGATATTTGATTTTGAAAAAATATTTTTAAGATAGCGTACTAAGTCAGTTGGCACACAAATAAAAAATATATCTAAAGATATAAAGTCACATTTAATTTCTTCAGGCAAATAAGAATAATCAATATCATCAATTTTATAATTATTAATAATAATATGAGCAATATCATAATTTACATAGTATTTTAAAACATGTTGTTTAGCTTCTTGAACTAAGAATTGAATATTTGTTTGTTTTAATTTCGATCCACCAAGTTTTTTAGATAATGAGATACCAACAGAAAGCATTTTTGGGCTATCTATCATCAGATTTATATTGTCAATATATTCATTTGTGTTTTCCTCGAGAAAAGTAATAATCTTTTGAATTTGTAATTCTAAATTTGATCTATTTGTAAAGAATTCACTCTCAAAATAAAAAGTTTCATTAATGTTATTTCTATTAAATGTGCCGGCTCTCACTTTAGAAAAGCCACAATCAAAAAAAGTTTGAAAATTTTTTTTATCCATTATTTTATAATTAAATGATTTTTTACTCTCAAATCAATAAGATTTTTATTTCGGAAATCATTGCTACTTATAACCTTGTGAGCAATATCAAGTGATTTGGAGATATTATCCCGCGGTAACTTAATTAAAATATTATCATAAGTTAAAATATCCCATCTATTTGAGGGAAAGAAATATAATGTTTTTAATTTAATCAAAGTAAATTTAGATTGTGCAATATTTCTTTTGAATTTTAAAAAATTCTGAGAATTAAATTGTCCAAATATATATGGTAACCTCTCGCTATTTTCTTTACCGCTAATAAGTTTTCCATTTGATCCAACTAATTGATCATTAATAGAAAGTCTTGCAACAAACATGGTTGGTCGAATTTTTATATTAATTGTTGATGGGTAAATTTTTTTAATATTATACTCTTCTATAATATTATATTTACTTAAGACTTGTTTAATATCGTTTTTGCCAACAAATAATATGTTCTTATAATATAAATAATTTAATTCACTAGAAATTCTTTTGGTGTCGATGTTTGAGAGTCCTTCAATATTAATTTGATTAACTTTATAAGAATAATTTTTTGGATTTTCTACAAACTGTCTATTTGTTGTGCTTAATACAAATAAAAATAATAAATATAATATTATCTTTTTTTTTTTATCTATTAATTGATGCATCTTTTAGAATCCATTCAATTAATTTTATAAAACTAATACCTATATAGTTGGCTATTTCAGGTACCAATGAAAGTTTGGTCATTCCTGGTTGGGTATTAATTTCTAGTAAATAAAATTTTCCTTTGTAAAACTTAAAATCTGATCTAGTCACCCCTTTACAACCAATAAGATTGTGAGCCTTACGTGTAATAGCTGTGATTTTTTGCAAATCTTTTTTACCAAGGCTTACTGGAATTATATGTTTTGTATTTGCATTAGAATTATATTTTGCCTCATAGTCATAAAATTTTCTCTTTGGTTTCAATTCAATTGCACCTAATGTTTTAGTACCCATTATGGCTACTTGAATCTCTCTACCTGAAATAAATTCTTCAATCAAAATTTGATTATAAATACTTAATGCTTTTAAGTTCTTAGATATATTTTTTTTAGTACAAATATAGACGTGTACACTTGATCCTTCATTAATTGGCTTTAGTACAACTGGAAATTTTAATTTTTCTTCGATAGTCTTAATAATATTTTTTTTGTTTTTTTTATAATCAAATTTAATATATTTTGGAGTTAATATCTTATTTTTAATAAAAATTTTTTTTGAAATTTCTTTA
>MDTF01016425.1_pt1 | contig 16988 bp, 13 predicted proteins | sample 811191 | NCBI WGS metagenome assembly MDTF01 (sample SAMN05326649, study PRJNA326480) | marine metagenome | isolation source: seawater | place: Southern Ocean | collected 2011 | reverse complement strand
CCGCCACGAAGTTGTAATAATTTACTCATGTTTATAGACCTCCAAAGTCTAACTGTAGGTTTGAACCAGAGATGGTTCCTACGTTTGTCATGTTGTTGTTCTGAGCGTCCAAAGCACCACCTAATTGTGGAGATGTGTCACCAGCTACAGAAGCAATGCCAGCAGCGATTGATGCCCATATAGAGCCTGTGTAGTATTTCAAAGTGTTAGCAGTTGAGTCGTACCACAAGTCACCAGAACTTGCAGAAGCAGGGGCAGATGAAGCTATCGTGTATTCATCAGCGTACCTGTTCACATCAGCTATAGCACCAGCAACTGTATTTACATTCGCTACAGAACCACCAACTAAATTGACGTTGGTTATTGAACCAGCAGCTAAGTTGATATTGGCAGCATTTGCTACTGCACTGTTGATGTTAGCTGCGTTAGATACTGCACTGTTGATGTTGGTGTTATTACCAGCTACCGAGTTGACGTTAGCTATTGAACCGCCTACTGAATTTACATTAGCTATTGCACCAGCCACTGTATTTACAGAGGTGATTGAGTTGCCTACAGTCGTGATTGAATTACCAGAACCTGTGGTAACCGCAGCCGTTATCGCACCCAAATCTTCAGAGTAAACAATGTCACCAGCTACAATATCAATAGCAGCTTGGTTGGCTGAAGTAGGAGCAGTCGCTGCCCACGATGATGTGGCTGTGCTGTATGCTCTTAACTCGTTGTTTGATGTGTTCCACCATAAGTCACCAGAGTCTAGTGATGAGGTAGGAGCAGTTGAATTAATACGATACTTTTGAGCAAAGCTACTAACGTCTGCTATGGACGCAGCTAACGTATTCATATCGGATACAACATCAGAAGTTCCAAGGATTACCATGTCAGCAACAGCAGAAGCTGTGCCTAACAATCCAATCTGAGTCGCCTTGCCTGCTACAACTCCAATGTCGGTGGCATCATTTGATACCGCAGTAACACTTGCTTGAATACCAGACACAGTATTGATGTGTCCTTGCTCAACTGAAGTGGGCTTTAGTGTTTCCCAAGCAGAACCAGTGTAACCATACATACGTGATGATGGAGTGTTCCAATACATCGAACCTGCTAAAAGTGCATCACCATCATTGTTAACGGTGGGGACTGAACTCTTTGCACCAAGGAATCTGTCATCGAAGGAATCTAAACTTGCTGCTGCATTAGTCTCACTTGTCGATGCATTAGTCTCACTTGTACTGGCTGCGCTTTGAGAAGCCAATGCTTCAGCAGCTTTAGTTGTGGCAATGACTGCTTTAGCTGTGGAAATTACAGCCTGTGCAGTTGAGATTACTTGTGACGCACTAGACTCACTCGCCTTAGTCGTGGAGATAACAGCCTGTGCTGTGGAGGTAACCTTAGAAGCTTCTGAAGCTGTTGCACTCGCACTCGCAGCGTTCTGGGAGACTAGCGCAGCAGCCTTTGATGCGTCTGCTAGAGCAAGTTCAGAAGTCATCCCAGACTCGGCCCAGGATTTAGTAACAGCGTCTTGTGCATCTACAGGATTAGCTACACTCTTAATGAGTTTGCTACCCGCATTAAAGGTGTTGTTGTAGTCCAGTTGGATTGTAGTATCTGACGAATCAAATGCTTCTTGTGCTAGATTGAATAGCTGATTACTGTCAGCATCTAGCGCAGCTTCAGTAAGTAATGCACCATCTTGGAAATCAACGACACGCGCTGTTCTAGATGAGGTTCTTCGCACTTCTACGAATGCACCGGATGCAGGGGCGACTGTTGTCTCAATACTGCTGGAGGTCAGCCACGCAAATGTAACAGCAACATTGTTCACTTTAACACCGACTTCTGATTGTTGCAGATAAGTGAATGTTAAGTTGAATGCTTTGTTGCTGCCATCACCTGTGTATGTCACAAAGGATAAGGCCATGTTAATTCTCTATGTTTTAAATATGGGGAAATAAAAGAAACCCCTCGACTGAGGGGCTTGTTGGGGTTAGTTAACGTGCAAGTTTAACTTCACGCTTCTTATCTTCAAGAACATCATAAAGTTCTCTGAACGCATCGGATTCATCAAGGAGCCTTTTCTTGGCTTTCTTTCTGTATTTTTTAATAATCTCCGACAACATATTGATATGAGGTGAGTCAACATCAAGGTAAGGTGATTTAGGTTTAGTCTGGTACTGATTAGAATTTATTTTATCGTAGAGAGCTTCCTCAAGAGTCTTTCCTCTTATGACCTCTTCACCGATAAACCTGTTGTACTTTGCGTAAACAGATTCAGTTTCATTCCTATCATAAACCTCACGATAATCCTTTCTACCTGCATTTAGGTTTCTAGGGGGTTCTCCCAACAGACCATCTTTATCTTGCACAACTCGCAAGTCATAGATTTCTGTCATAACAGTTTTAGCCATGTTTGAAGTATCAGCACGGACGTTCGGTTGCTTAAATAAGTTCCACCCGTCATTGGGTTTTAACTTAGGCTGGCCGGTAATGTCATATTGCATACCTAACTCTTGGGACCAGCCATCAATCTTACGCTGCACCTTCTCTAGTAACTCAGTTGCCTCACGCACATTAGGGTCAGAGTTCATCTGGCTTAATGCGTTAGGAACAAACGATGTGACTACAGAGTGTCCAGTGGTGATGAGCTTATTATTTTCACCTGCCAATAATTTCATCCAATCATTGATAGATGAGAAGTAGGCTTTGTTAAGTATGCTTTGAACTAAAGCAACCTGAACAGCCTCTACAACATGAGCAGTTCCATCTTGAAATCTCTCTGGGTCCATCTTCCAGATGTAATGAGCATTTGCCATAACACCCATGACAGTTGAGAAAGGTTCAATCTTTGCATAAGGAACCCACTCACCAGCAATTTTAACTGAGTATGGTTTGTTACCTGCGGCTATCCAAGCTGCCTGTGCTTTGTAGTCACTAGGTCCACCACCTGTTAATTCACCTGTGTCAGATTTAAACCACAAATAAGCACCAGCCATTGCTCCAACTTTCTTACGCATACGGAGTTTAGCTATCTGTACCTTGTCTCCTGATTTAAGAATGGCATCTTGTTTAGCAGATATAAACCGCATTACAGGAATACCAAATATTGATTCAGGTATAGGAGCGTACTGAAGTGCATAGGAAATAGAGTTAACTGGTGCGCGTCTGAATGGCAGGACTAAAGCTCCTAATCCACCACCAGAACCAGCGATTCCATTTACCAGCCGACCTACGTCACCAACAAGTTCTTCAGTGAATGTCTCCATGCGTATCTCACGCATAATCGCTTCACCTTGAGCTGCTGCTTTTCTCCCTGCTGGTGTGTTGGTTTCATCAATCTGCTTTACTGCACCATGCTCATCAAACATAGAGGCGATGTGCTTTTGTATGAACACTTCAGCTTCAGCACTTCCCTCTTTAAAGGCAACCTTTCCTTCTTTAGCTGCATTAAGTTCTAATCTCTTAACCTCAACAACCGCGTCAGCAAATGCAAGAGAATGAGCGCGTGTGAACTTGTGCTGCTCGTCCAATGCCATGAGTATTGTGTGAGCATAACCTGTGATGTTCTCATAGATAATACGTTTCTTAGACTTAAACTTATTGCCTAAAGCATTAGCATTAGATTCCATGTGAGTTACGTTAGGGTCAGTAAGATGAACGCCAAGCTTTACAGCCCGCATTGCTTCTTTCCATCCTTGCAAGTAATACTGCATGTTGCCAGAGTATTGTGCTAATGCTCTAGCACGGGCTAACTTATCTTCAACCTGTGATGCCCTTGATGCCTTGGTCAATCCAAAGTTATGACGGCTTGCATATTCAAGTGCAGGCTCCCAAATCATGTGGAAATGGTTAGACACAGCGGCCATTGTCATGGTGGTTAATCCACCCAACATAGAACCAGCACGGATACGATTTATTTCCGCAATAATTCTTGCCAATCTTGAAGGAGCTAATTCTTTTGCAGCACTTCTAGGGTCCTTAATCTTGCCACTCTCAATGCCTGCTATAATAGAATCAACAAGGGCATCAATAACAAACGGCCCATTGCCATTCTCTATAGCCTCTACTGCATTCTGGTCGAGCAGTGGCAGAAGGACTTCAGCTTCAGATTCAGCAATTGCTTCTGTAGCATCTTTTCCTTTTACAACATCTGCGTCTACGTCCATGTGACCACGAATCAAACTATCATCTGATATAGCCATAGCTCTTCTTGAACCAAGAACTCTTGAAGCTCCAACAGATTGGTCAATGGTTACAGGAACAAGTTGGTTAATCATTTGAACTACTTTGACTAACTCAGCCTTTTCAAGCGCACTAAGACCACCATCATCCTTATGCTTGTAAGCAAGTTCTTTAAGCTTATCATAAGTCCAAACGTGCAAATCACGGGTGGCTTTGATGCGGTTAACGATTGCTGCCATTTCTACGACATCACCTTTAACAAGCTTCATAACTTCATCAAAGTTAGCACCTGTCTTTTCAGCCATATCTTTAGCAGCAGCACGTCCTTCTTCAATGACTTCAGCCATAGTCTTAGCTTCAAGAGGATTCAGCTTACGATGCTGTTCAGCACGTTCTAGAACTAAGTTCTTAGTATCCTGTGCCGTTCTCATGCGGTTGATGTTGTATGGCATCTTCGCAGGTTTAGCTTCATCGTATATCTTAGGCTTCTCGTCTAATGCTTTGCTTTCACCTTTAGGCCGCCGAGGTTTCTTTGTTGGTTCATAAGTAGCATTTACTGACAGGTCACCATCTAAATCAACGTCTTTGTTTTTAGCAGAGTCTTTGATTTTAGCCTTTACTGTTGTTCCCATCTCTTTGATTTCTTCAACAGATTTATCAGGGAACACACCACGCAAGAAACGCATGTACTCTTCATGTGATTTAGACTTACCTTTACCAGCTACAATATAGAGTGCTTTATCAACGTCACTTTCAAACTTAACATTGTAAGAATCTTGTCCATAATTATAGCGAGGCTTTGCACCTGCTAATCCTTTGGGCATAACTGTAGTTGGCTTTAACTCTTCAACAACATATTCACTTGAATCATCTGCGCCTTTGGCAGAAGCAGATGCTAGTTCTTGAGCATAGTCGTCTTCAATGTTACGAGATAGAAATGCCAAGTCATCTTCAGGGATGTCATCACCAAGTTCATTAAGCATCTCAGCCATGTAGTCATCATCAGACACAGTTTCTAAGTCATCAACTAAGTCAATGGTTTCATCAACCTGTTTTGGCGCAGCCTCAACAACCTCATCAATAGATTCATCACTGAGTTCAACAACCTCATCAGTTACAGGGGTTGCCTCTTCAACAACTTCATCGACAGCTTCATTAGCATTCTTGGATAAACCTTTAGATGCTCCGCGAAGAGTGAGTGCTGTTAATCCTCCAATAATTAGATAACCACCTGCTGCGCCTGCTGCTGTATAGGCTGCTGTTTCAAGATAGTTATAATCATCTCTTTGGCCTGTCTCAACATCAATCTTTTGGTTAAGAAGGTTATCAACACCCATGTAACCACCAACTTCAACAGCACCAACTGTGCCTGCGCCTGCTGTGGTTTTCATCAGAGAACGGACTAATGCGCCTGCTATTGGCTTTAAAACAATCTTAGATAGTGCGTTAAGAACAAAGCTCAATCCTATATAAGTTGTAGGGTCACTAGCTAAACCTGCAGCAGCACGACCAGTAGTCTTCCATGAAGTAGGTAGTTCCTCATAGTTAGCCATAAGGCGTACAAGGGCCTGCTGTTCTTCATCAGACCAACCACCAACACTAAACGCTAGCTCACCTGTCTTAACCATGTTCCAGCGTGTAGTACCTAACCAATCTAAACTTTCGCGTGTGAAATCGCCATCGCTTAATGATTGGATATGCTGTGCTTGGTAAGCGGCTTCAGAATCTTTCTCAGCACTCAGCGTTGACCTGATGCTCTCTAGACTACGAGCAGGCATTCCTTGTGCCATCTCTGCAGCAATGTGCTGACCTTGAGTTTCAGACTGACGCTGTGGTGCTTTAATAAACTTACTAGCTAACATCCTAGAATCAGCTATCGACTGAGAATCAGCGTGAAAGGTTTCCTCGTTGTATACAGGACCTTTCTCCCTGCCACCAAAGTAAGGTGAAACATAGGTGCTTGGTGATTTAGGAACATCTCCTACTTCTTCTTCTTCGATACCTGAATATGGCGATACATAGTCAGGGTCGTACTTAGTTGCTGTAACCATTAGTTACTCCTGATGCTATCCCTATAATGGGCCATAGTTATTTTGGGTTTATTGGCTTGGTAGTAAACAGCAAATGAACCTTCGCCATAAATCTTTTCAAATATCTGCCACTCAGCAAGTCCTACTAGAGATTCTTCTTGTAATGATTTAGCGTCTTCAATAGTAAATTCACGGGCTGGATTGAAAAGAACTCTCATTCTTAACTCAGGTTTAATATGCTCCGAAATTGCTTCAGCAGATAGATTTCCAGATAGGCTAGATAAACCAGATGTTCCTATGCTGTTTATTCCCAACAAATTAATTTTCCCATCTCCCTCTGATGCTGCCTTAGAAGCTTTAACTGCATCGTCTATGCCAACCCTGTAGTCTCTATAGCCCTGCTCGTCTTCATCTCTTTTAGAAATTTCATCAGCATAATTATTAGACATTACACCTTTCACATGTTCTGCCATTGATTGAAGTTGAGATGTGGTGGGAGCCATATTACTTTCAGTATCGTAATGCTGTGCAATAAGATTATTCATCTCAGAATTCCACTCATTGACAAGCTGTTCTTTTTTAGCAAGACCAACCATGTCATAGTCATCTTCCATCTTAACAATGCCAGCAACCCATAAATCACGAGGCTTAGTGTTAAGTGTGTTGCTAATTAGTGGAGAAGCTTGCTCTATTGCTTTGAGCATTGCCTGTGCTTCTTTTAGACGTGATGGATGTATTGCTTGGTTGGAAACCATTTGAACTAATTCAGCATACGAAGCACCCATGTTTGGGTTCTGTCTATTTGCCATAAGCAATGTAGAATAGTTAATGAAGTTCTTTTCTTGTGTTGAACTTTCTTGACCACCTGCTCTCATTTTGTTCACAGCGTCCATCGTTGCGGTCTGTTTTTCAGGAGATATTCCAGCTTGAGTTAAGTAGTTAATTATATCTGCAGGTAGTTCAGTTACCGGAACATCAGAGTTAGAAATAGTTTCAACAAAGCTAGCGTGTGCTTCTATCTTTTCCTTTAGCACCCTCGCTTTTGAGGCAGCAGCCTCTGCAATATCCCTACTGTTAATCTTTCTTGCCGCAGCATCCTCTGCAATCATTATTGCTTCAAACGCTTCAGGCCTTAACTCACCATTCTTACCTTTTGCATACCTGACTAGCTTCGCCATGTGAAGATACCTTTCAGCATTCGCAGGGTCGTTACCTTTAGCCATTGACAGTAATGAATCAAACACAGCTTTATTAGCCTGACCTTTTGTAAGGTGGGTTGTTTGTGACATTTCAACAGCTAAGAAATCCATAGATTTAATGCGCTCTTTAAACGCTTGTGGGGGCAACGTACCACCAAGCCCATCTTCACGGGAGTTGACTGCCTTCTGGTGAACAATGCCATCAACACGCATGGATAGATTATCCATAGTCTCGCCAATGGCTCTTTTATCAATGAACTCCATGTGCCTTTTTTGAAAATCAATTTTAGCTGCTTTAAGGATGTTACCTGCTCCAGCAATTAAGAACTGGCTACCACCGCCACCCTGCATTTTAGACAGCACTTCACCAAACTTCTCATTAAGGAAAGGTTCTATATCAGTGCCAAGGTCATTTGCCCCTAGAAGAAATTCCTGAAATTCAGATTCAAGTTGTGGTAGTGAGTCAGTGGCATAGCGCATTCCCCTATGCTCAAACCTGTAAGCGACTGCATCAGGACGTGTGCTTGCAAACCCTACTCTGCTATGAAGGTCTTCGGGGCCCTGTCCTAATGCTTCAGTTACTGCATTAATCTCCGCATTCTTTATAGCGCGGTCATTGTCAGTTTTATCTATAGACTGCATCAGCTTGCCTATAGCTGCTGCGTTGCTTTCAAACTCAGGACGAACATAAGTGTCCATTGCCCTAGCTGCTGGCTTAAGAGCAGTTACTTGTAGTTGACGTTGTGCCATTATGCTATGTCCCCATTGGCTAGCTGGTCTTTGTTGTAGATGTCATACATCTCTAAACCAACTGGTATCAGACTTGGGCCTTTCTTCATACGCCCTGTCGATTGAACTTGGTAACCTTGCATCTCGTATTGCTTCTGCTGAACATCCATTTCATAGTTCTTATTAATGTTGTCCTTGTTACGAGCTTCAGTGGCTCTCTGGTTACGGACTAATCTACCAACTAACGAACCACCCATGCCTTCTGTGTTTGCATAAACAGCCGCTTGATTTTCTACAGCTAATATACTGTCTTGGAATAGCTGGTCAGACATTTGAGCGTGTGTCTGTAGCGAGGCCTGTTGGGTTTGGTTTACTTTCTGAAAGTAGTCTTCTCTTGCTGCTTTGTTTTGTGCATCTGCCGCTGCTTGCTTTTCAGCAAACTTCATCAGAGACATACCGATTTGAACTGGGTCACACATTTTGATTCACCTTTGCGAATTCATAGAATGGAGCTTTACCTACCCCATAGTTAGGGTTCAGATAAATCATTTGGAAGCCAAGCCATTGAAGCCATCTAATGGCTCTGTGGTTATCAGCGTGTACATAATTCACTAGGACTTGGTAATCTGTTTCAATTGTTGTAAGCCACTTTTTGCATTCACGCCTGAACTGACCAGCGTACTGGTAGATGCCTGCGCTGCCTAACATCCAAGGGACTCCTAGAAAATCCTGGCTTGCCATTACTACACCGAACATTGCAAATGGAACATCATCCTCATCAACAGCAACATAGGCTGTATCAGAGGCGTTAAAGGATAATGTCAGGGCCGTTACTGGCCCATATCCACAGGAGAGTTTTAGCTCATTCTTATCTGCCTGACGCAAGCGCGGGCCTAGCGTATTACAATCATTTAATTTTGCTGGCCTAACGCGAGCTACCATTTAGATTCTCCTAGATTTCGTAGTGTAGTAGCCTGTCCACTCTGCTGATTGGAAGGCTGAAGGGTAGTGAGTGTTGTTGGTAACCTTCACTGTCAGTCGGTCATTTTTACATTGAAGTGGGAACGTAAACCCACCGGACACTTCGTTCACTTGTCCAAGTGTTTGAAGTCCTATTGGAGGACCTGAAAAGGAATAGGTATGTGACACACCTTGTGAGATTGTTTCAACATTAAAGTGACCAGTGTCCTCATAAAGAACAGAGAACTTACGCATCTGCAATCGTCCTGAAGTATCAGTCAACTGACTTCCACCAAGACCTTGTGTGCGTTTGTATTGAGTTGAGAATGTGTACGCCATTGTGTAGGGGTAACCCACATAATTTGTACCGTCTACAGTCACAAGACTCTGACCAGTTGCTTTAGTAGAACTCGCTTGAAGTGAATCCAAGTACACCATCTTTCCTGTGGATGTCACTTTAGGAGATTCCTGTAGTTGCATCTTCTCAAGCATTATTGAAGTTCCACGTTGTATAAGCCAATAGGCTGTGGACTCAATAACTGACAGGTTTAAGATACGGTCAGCACTGGGGAATTCCCATTTAGACCAAGACATCTGAAGTGCCTGACCATCACGTCTAAGATATTTATAGACATAACAAGTTGGTGAAGTGTGTGCACCATCAGTCAACACAAATATCATGTCTTCGTTAGTGTTTGAGACTAGGGCTGTAGCCTTCCCTTTTATATAACGAGAGACATTGAGGGTCGCATCAATAGCAACATTAGACGAAGTATCTGCTTGCACGAAGAACTCACGAACACCTGCGAAACCTTCACGATTAGTGGCGAAGTAAACATACTCACCAGCACCAACGGGACTTGCTTGTAAACTTGATTCATATTCAGTCGTCTGATTTATGGACACAGTCGCTGGAGTCAATGAGTCGCCAGCATTCAACATGAACTGGGTCTGGTCAGAGAATAGCAGGAGTGTCTCGTTAAACGGAATCGCATGGCGAAGTATGGATACTTTGGTGTGACTAACAGATACATCAATTGGGTCAGTGTCTAATATAGTAGTCACTGTCTCAGCGTAGAACTTAAAGTAAGCACCAGAGCGACTGAGGATTACGTTCTCATCTGAAATCACACCTAAGCGATTTCGGTGGAAGAACACATCATTGATTTTCTTACCGACAAAGGAAGGGTCTGGTGAAGATACATCATCACCTACAGCGCGCCCATCCCAAGCATTATTTGTGAAGGTGAACGTGCCATTAGCATTGCTCACTAACTTCCAAGGCAGCTTAGAATTGTCTAGGGTCGTGTCTTTACCTTCTGCTACAGTTTCCTTCCAATAACCTTGAGCATCATCACCTGCTACATATTCAACGTAGTAGTTATCAGCCTCAGAATTCTGCTCTCCATTTATCTTCATCTTCATGCCATTGAAGGCACGTCTTGGTAAATCAGAGAAGGTCTGGATGGAACCCTTTGCGCCTATCAAGGCTTGGTTACCGAAGGAGTCTTCAGTCCGTAGAGTAAAGTCATTACCATCTGTGCGTTGGATTCGGATAGCAGAGCCATCCCATGTAATCGTGTAGACAGAACCTAAGTTAGCCACTAATTGAGTAGCCAGTTGGTTGGCAATGTTGTTGGTCTTTAACTGAGATTTAACATCGTCTGCAGTTGTGTATGAAGCTCTTTGAACATCGTCCAGATATATCTTGTAGTCAGTAGCGTAGTTGCCCTGCTTACAGTGGACTATAGCTTCAGGCCAAGCAGGTGTTGATGTGCTGGCAATGACCGCAGTGGCCACAGATTTGTTCAGTATAAAGGTGTAGTCAGCAACTGTTACAGCCTTGAAATCGCTCATCGCGTTTCCAGTGGCTAGATAACCATATCCTGCTGGTGTAGCAACTGTCTTCTCTGCACCAGCAAAATCAAACACTCTCAAACTTGTATTATTAGCAATTACAATATAACGCTCTGTAATATCTCGGTTGATAATGTGTATGAAGTAGTTACCATTTGCTACAGCATTGGTCAGTAAAGTTGCCAAGTATTCTGTTGGTGGTCTTTTGCGTAAACCACTTATAATTGAACTGAAAGCATTGACCTGTTCCTCTCCTTGAGAGTTAAGGCGGAGGCTTGCAGATTGTTGGGAAACTCCATTAGCGAGGTTCGGTATTGAACTGCTTACAAGTGCCATAGATTACCTCGTTAATATTCGGGAAACGTCAGTGTTGCCTGTCAGTATATTGAAGTCAGAGTTCTCAGATTCCATAAGACGGAGTGTCGTGAGTGCTTGATATTCATCTTCACGATGCATTGAATGTAAAGTTTCAGAGCCTAATACTCTGTCTTGGAATACACGCGCTGCTCGTAGAGCAATGTAATGACGTGCTGCCTCTGTTGTTTCATTAAAGGCTAGCAATAGAATGAGGCTACATTTCAGTGTTTTTGTGAAAGTGTAGGTGTGAGCTTTACGGTCATATGCACGTAAGCCTCGTTGTACTAAGTCAATATCATGGTGTGTTGAAGACGTGTCCACTGACAACGTGTTAACAGGTAATGATAAGTTATTGTTTAGGTCAGGGACCAATGGGTAATCATGTTCAGTATTGAAAAGCCACCCTTGTGTTTGTACTTCACGGCTTACATCTCTCAAAATAGAGACAGCAGTGAGTGCATCCACAGAAGTCATATTGACCAATGTATTTACAGGTGCTTCACCAATCGTATTCAACATGGTGTTGACTGCTTCTAGTTCAGTCGTGAGATTTAATGACATACCGTGTCCTTTAAAAAGTAAAAAAAAGGGAACCGAAGTTCCCTTTGTGACTACCTAAAGGCAGTTCCTAGTTAATCTTAATTTCAATTGCAGATTCTGGACGTAGAATACCGCTGCCCATTGCATACTTAGCAACGAACAAAGTGCCTTGACGGCGAATGTCATACTCAGACTCAAGTGCAAGGTCCATCAACTTAACAGTACCAATAGCAGAAGAGTGGAATACCACAGCCTTAGTCTTAGAGAAGTCACCGTGGTAAGTGTTGTTCTCACCTGTAACAGCAGATTGGTTTCCAGTTGGAATGTGGTTAGACATTACAATCGCAATACCTGCTACACGGATTACCTTGGCATCAGCATAGACACCAGCACCACCCCAATCTTTGTTCATTATTGTAGTGTCTTGTGCTAGCTTGTAGTACATGGCTGGAGATACAACAGCAACACGGCCATCAGATGGAATGTCTTTAGCATCCATCGCTTCAGCAGCTTCAAACAAAGCGGTGATGATTAATGCTGCAGTGCTATAGTTAGCCTTAGAAATCTGTAGGCCAGCTTTACCAGAACTTGTGATAGTCTCAGCACCACGGGCAGCTTGTACTACCATGCGTAGAGCATTCTTATCAAAGGTGTTGGCCAATGCATTACCTAACTCAGAAGTATATGTGGAGCGAACATCGTAGTGATTTTTCGCCTCCTCAATATTGCTTATGAAGGCAGGTGCTACAAGGAGTTCATCGACAGTGATGATTTTCTCAGCGTGTTTAACTTCACCACCAAGAATCTCAGCACCAACCACATGGTAAGCTGCAGATGCAGTGCCCATGACAGGGAAAGAAGCTGACTTGCCGTTAGTGATAGTACGGGTCTGGTGTAAACCCATCATAATGTTCTTTTCTTCGAACTGAGTGATGACTTCACCAGCGAATAATTTTAGGAACAGTGCGCTCGTTGAGCCTGAGCCATTGACTTGTCCTAAATTTGATACAGTTGCGTTACTCATTTAAATATTTCCTAATAAAGAGGATTGAAGTTTCAAGTTGTTTTGTTCCTTGAGGCTTCAGCACTCAATAACCTCCCACAGCGTTGTCCCCCTCAAGGGCGCAGTTTCTTTGTCATTAATAGCTTTGGGCTTTTGGAATAGGTTGCCCCCCTGTTAGTTGAGGGGGCTTTGTTGTGTTACAGAATTGATGAATTTGAAAGCCTGTTCTGTACGCTATTGCGGAATGCTGAGTCCTTCGCATAACGAGGGTCCCTCATTGCTTCCGTCAACTGAGCTACACTTTCAAATCGGCCACCTGCATTTGCAGCAGTAGTGTCGCCACTAATTAACTTAGGGTCACTACCGTTGGCCGCTTGATAACGTGCTTTCAAACCATGTACAGTCATCTGAATCTGGTCAGTGTCTCCACTGTTCATGGTCTTGTTGTATGAATCTACTTCACCAGCCGTTAGGTTCGTACTTGCCCATCCCATCATGGTTCCGTAAGCTTCTTCACCACCAACACTATCGAACATAGTTGCTCGTAATGATGTGGCTAGTTGCTCTTGGCCAGCGATGTATGAGTCCACGACTTCACGGGGAATTCCTGACTTAGCCAGTGAATCATAGGTGTCATCAGTTAGACCCTGATTTGCTTGGTACTCCGTCTGGAGTGAATCAAAGTCTAAACCTGCGTTCTCAACTGCTTCTTCTGCAGAATCGGTTGGAATCTCTGTCTCAGGGGTTGCAGGGGTATCTGCACTCTCTCCGCTGGACATCTTCTTTTCCAATGCTGCATAGGACTTAGCTAAGTCTTCAGGTGTTTTGAACTTTTCAGGTAACCACTCAGGCCTATCATCCGCTGGGGTTTCAAGGTTCTCCTGTACAGGTTCAGTTGTTGCGCCTTCCGCCTTAGCCACCATTGCATCAATATGCTCTTGTGAATCAGGTTGTGGTTCTTGCTTAATTGTTACTGTTTCTACCATTATTGTTCTTCATTTCCTTGGGGTTGTTGTTGAGCCATCATTTGTTCTTTAACAGCATCAAATGCTTGGGGAGCTAATTGCTGCCCTGTTTGTTGCATCTGAGCTTGCTGCATTTCTTGGTTCATCTCTTCTTCTGTCTTAATCAAACCCTTCATATCAATACCTAATGAAGTTCCCACACGGGAGATATAGTCTCCAATATTCATGTGCTTCATAAGTGTCTCTGGGCCTAACTGACTGAGTTGCTCCAACATGGCTGCTAGTTTATTTAAGTCATGCCCACGGCCTAGTGCTTCAAGGCCAGTGGTTATTGTTGGTTGGACGATACCTTTGGGAAGAGCAGGCACTTTGCGTTGCTTCTGCATCTGTAAAAGTAATCGGTTCACTAAAGGAAGCTGGAATTCCTGAGACAGGATTGAGTAGATACCACCAAGGGCATCTTCTAATTCACCTGCCATGTAACGAATTTCTTCAGCGGTCACACGTTCAGCATTGCGCTGTACTGATGAGTTCATTAAGAAGGCGTAAGCTAAACGCTCTTTGATTTCCTGTGCAGTTTGGAATGCAATTTGGAAGTCGCCTTGCTTCTGAACTTGTAGCGTACTTACATCAGCAGCATCACCCTCACGGATTGCTCCATTAGGTGCTTCAGCTAATACACGCGCACGGGTTGTGCCATTTGGTCGGACTAGGAATAAGACTTTAGCTGAGGCTGCAGAGCCTTCAACAATTGCTTGTGTCAAAGTCTCAAGTGACTTCAAGTCACCTAGATATTCTTCAACATAACCGCGTCCCCAAGATTCCCCGTCAATGCGAGAGAGTCGTAAAGGAATCCAAGGGGTCTTTTCTAAGGGGTATGTGCCTTCAGAATTTGGCACTTCTTTCCCTTTAAGCTCTTGGCTCACTTTCCAATTCTTTCCATCACGGATGACACGGGTGTAAAGCTGTACTGATTCATGGCCATAACCATCATCTTTGTCAGGGTCCATGTCACACAGCATCTGCAATTCAGGCGTGAGTGTTTCTGGTGAGATGTCTTCTTTAGTAATCATCTCTAACGCATTACCCATAGGGTCACGTTTGATGACATACCTGTCCATGTGGAACACACGCATACCACCTTGCTCAGGTAGATATAGCAATACGTTACCAGCCACTAACAGATGTTTTAAAGCTTCAAAGGTTGCAATGCGTACAGAGCTTGATTCAATCTCCGACATCACTGCACGTTCAATTGATGACAGTGCTTCTTCCACCTCTGCCCTAGCACCCTCTTGTTGGGTGAGTTCCTGTAACTTAAAATCATCCACTGTGAGGCGGAAGAATGGTGAGTTAGGTGGGACCAATGCTAGTAGTAATTTAGATGCGAGGTTATTTACACCACGCGCACCAATGCCTTGAAAAGGCGTATCAAATGTACTGCTAGAACTGTGTCCCGCATCAGGAACTAGAGTCGGTAGAGTTAGCTTACTGCATTCTCTCGCTCTCGTAAGGAAGGGTGTACGCTCTGTCTCCAACTTTTCATATCGCTGGTGAATAGAGGTCATAGTGTCCTACCCTTTTTTAGGGATGTTAGTACCAGCATTGTAAGTACCACCAACATTACGGGCAATCCGTAGTGAGCTAGTGCCTTTCTTTGCGGCCTTGGTTTGTGTTCGCTTGTTGTCTACATTTCCAGCAGCACCAATGCGAGGTGCAGCAGGTGCTAGGTCAGCGGGTGGTGGGGGTGCTGGGGTTGGCTTAGGGCTAGAACCAAAACACATATATTAATGCTCCATTTGTTCAGTTTCATTCTGGGCTTCATATTGCATCCTTAATAAACGGACAACATGGACAGCACCAACATGGTGGAATATTTCACGTTCACTATCTTCAAGACGTGGAACGCAATCGGTAATTATTTTCTCTAGATGCTCAACGAGTTCTAAAGGAATAAAGGGGAAATCAGGGGTACTCATAGTTTATAACCCTTATGGGGCAACCTTTGATTGATTTGATTGACTTTTATCGAATGCCTTAATCCACATCTTACATTCAGCACTACGAACAACATCCTCAATACCAAATTCAATAATAGGTACAGGAAGGTTAAAGCGTTGTGCGAGGTCAATGATTGTGGACAGGCCGCTAGTGCTACGGATGTCAGATTGTTTTATGTCACCATTGATTACGATGCGACAGTTCTCACCAATTCTGGTGGTGAACATCTTCATCTCTTCTGGTGTTGTGTTCTGGGCTTCATCCATGATTACAAATGCATCACTAAAGGATGACCCACGCATGGTTTCAAACGGAGCAACAACAATTGCACCACGCCTGATAGCATTCTCATACGCCCCACCCATGCAGTTCTTAAGCACTTCTACCACAGGCGTAGTCCAAGGAGCCATCTTCTCTTCTATAGTGCCAGGAAAACTTCCTAAACTTCTTGACGAAGGGACATTTGGTCGAGTGAGAATTATCTTATTGATGGTTCCCTGCATATAAAGATGCGCTGCCATTGTGCTGGCTATGTAAGTCTTACCTGTTCCAGCACAGCCCAAGCTTATGGTCTGAGTGAAGTTGTTAATAGCTTCAATGTACCTTGCTTGCATTTTATTCTTCGGCTGGAGTGCTTTGCGAGGAGAACGCTCTTCTTCAAACTTTCCTTTAATCACACGACTAGGTTTTTGCTTACGTATTTGTCGAGACATGTTTACCATCCCCATGAGTCACCAGACATACCGTCTGCTGAGTAGTCCGTTACGCGACCTTCAAAGAAGTTCTTGAAGCTGTCACCATTTAATACCCAATCTAGCCAAGGTAGTGGGTTCTCTTTTATATCCCAGTTGGGTTTCAATCCGAGATTCACGAGTCTCCTATCCGCTATAAACCGGATGTAATCTTTGACTTCACTTGGCGTGATACCTTCCACACCTCCCAACTCAAACGCCAAATCAATAACCTTATCTTCAAGCGCAACAGCAGTGCGGTACATCTCGTATATAGAGAGCTTGAATTCATCTGTTACGACCTCTGGGTTTTCATTAATATAGGTACGGAATAGTTCAGTCATTCCAGCAACGTGAATAGTTTCATCACGGATTGACCACTCAACTATCTCGCACATGCCTTTGAGCTTTCCGGTTCGTTGGAAGTTTAAGAGCAT
>MDTF01017243.1_pt1 | contig 16989 bp, 14 predicted proteins | sample 811191 | NCBI WGS metagenome assembly MDTF01 (sample SAMN05326649, study PRJNA326480) | marine metagenome | isolation source: seawater | place: Southern Ocean | collected 2011 | reverse complement strand
GCCGGGCTTTGATAATTAATTAGACTTCAAAGAGAATACGCTATGGAAAACAACCACGCGGCTAGAGCCGGGCAGGTAAAAAAAGAAAAATTTTAATAAAAAACAAGAGCTTGAAGAAGGCTGCGCCCTTAGCTAATGACAAGGCTTTGATAAAAAGCGATTTAAGTCAAACGGAAGACAAGCTCGGAGACAGAGTCTCCGAGCAATCAAAGGCATATCACTTTAAGCTGATGTGTCCTGTGAAGTACCCTCTTTTGAATTATCTACCAAAGTCTGCAGTTCACCTTTCTCATGCAACTCAGTAATAATGTCACAACCACCTACCAGTTCTCCGTCTATATAAAGCTGGGGAAATGTTGGCCAGTTGGAGATAGCGGGCAAATTAGACCGTATTTCAGGATTGCTTAAAATATCAACATAAGCAAAACGTTTTCCACAGGCCATCAATAGTTGCGTCACCTGTGCTGAGAATCCACACTGGGGCTGCTCAGGATTTCCCTTCATGTATAGCAAGATGCTGTTGGCGTCTATTTGTTCCTGGATTGTGGTCTCGATACTCATGTTAAGTGCCTCAATAATGTCGCGAATTGGTGTCTGGTGTAGCTATACTAGGATTCTACACATTCACCGACAGAGTGTCAGTTCTCTATTTGTTGATAGTTTTTAGTTGCCGATCAATGCTTTGTAGATGTTTATATATTGAGCCTTTGGCAGCTATTTCAAGGGCTTTAAGACAGCTCTTTAACATCATCATTAGCGGCTGATTATGGCTTTCCCCAACCACCAGCCCCGGGCGTCATTAAGGTTAGCAAGTCGCCCGCGGCTACAGACAAATTACATTTAGCCGGGATTGTCTCACCATTAAGCAGATTAACTCCAACAGCACCATCGCCGCCGCCCGCTAATCCCCAAGGTCCTTTTAGCCGACGCTCAGTGAGCAGACTTAATTGCGCCGGGCGCAGGAATTCATACTGCCGAACAACCCCTTCACCGCCAGGATTCTGACCAACTCCACCACTGCCTTTACGCTTTTCATAGCGATGAATACGCAGGGGGTAGTTCATTTCTAAACTTTCGATTGGAGTATTTAATGTATTAGTCATGTGACTGTGAACTCCATGCAGACCAGAGAAATTAGGTCCTCCGCCAATACCTCCCCCTATAGTTTCATAGTAGTCCCAACGCTCTCCTGTGCTCGCGTTTATATGGCCCATTGCTACATTGTTCATAGTGCCTTGGCTGGCCGCGGGGATTTGCCTAGGCAAAATCATGGCTAACGCGCCAAATACCAAATCTACTAGCCGCGTAGACGTTTCGACATTGCCAGCGGCTACCGCTGCAGGTCGGTTGGCATTGACGATACTTCCCTTTCTAGTTATTAAAGTAATACGCCTGAAAAGCCCAGCACACGCTGGTACGTCTGCTGGCATTAGACACCGAAAACAATAGTAAGATGCGGCAGCCGCAACTGCCTCTGGACAATTAAGGTTACCTGGCACCTGATCTGAACAGTCGGTAAAATCAAGCTCTACACGGTTATTGCGGATATTAAGCGATACCTCCAACTTTATATTTTTTGATCCTTTGCCATCATCATCTAAGGTGTCAGAAAAAACACTTCGGCCAGGTTTTAGGGTGGCTAAGACCGATTCAGTAATTCTATCCGCATAGTCATTCAACTGCTCCATAGCAGCCTGATAGGCAAAATCGCCTATTTTATTTACCAATTCTGTTAAGCGCTCCACCCCTACTTGATTAGCGCCGGCCTGGGCGGCAAAATCGCCGCTTAAGGTTTTGCCTATTCCCGGCAACAAGCTTGCCCCCGGCAGCAGCTTCCCGCGCCGAAAAATTAGCGTTGGTGGAATAACAACTCCTTCTTCTTCTAAAGTAGAGGAAAGCGGCATTGAGCCGGGGGTGTCGCAGCCTATATTTGCGTGATGGGCACGATTGGCAATAAAACCTATCAGCTTAGTAGTCCCTTCTAACCCCGCTTGAGCCTGAAAAAAGACCGGAGAGACAAGAGTTACATCCGGCAGATGAGTGCCTCCAAGATAAGGATCATTTACCGCTAGTAAGTCGCCCGGTTGCCAATCCACAGCTTCGACTATACTTCCCATGGCAAATGCCATGCTGCCGAGGTGAACTGGAATATGAGCGGCTTGAGCAAAAAGCTCACCGGCCGGACCAAAGAGCGCGCAAGAAAAGTCCAATCGATCCTTTATATTCGGCGAGAATGCCGTCCTTCTCAAGACAATACCCATTTCATCGCAGATAGCAGATACCCTGCTAGAGAACAAACTAAGTTCAATTGGGTTCATTTTTGACATAGTGGAAGGCTGATCTTGATTGGGTCTTACAGACTACCCAAACGCACAGGCAAAGACAATTGCCCATAAATTGCTTTACGTCTAAAATGCGAAACAATCTGGTAGCGCAAGCTACCTTTTTCATTTTCAAGCTATGGATCTGCCAATCTAACTACTTGCAGATCTGTAGCTACTAGGAATCGCGAGACCTTATGGCTATTCAACACTTCCTGACCTTGGCTGACCTTAGTCCTGCCGATTTGAGCACTATCGTCCACCGAGCTATCGAACTTAAAAAGCAACCAGATCTAGCGAAGAAATTTGACCGCTACACTCTTGGGTTAGTGTTTGAAAAATCCTCCACCCGAACCCGAGTCGCTTTTGAAGTGGCTATGAACCAGCTTGGCGGCTCATCGGTATTCTTAACCACAGCGGATTCGCAACTTGGTAGAGGCGAACCCGTCGAAGACAGTGCCCGCGTGCTTTCCCGAATGCTAGACTGCATCGCTATTCGTACCTTCGAGCACGGTAAGCTGGTCAAATTTGCTGAATACTCAAAAGTGCCACTGATTAATGCCCTAAGCGATGACTTCCATCCCTGCCAGTTATTGGCCGACATGCAAACTTACATTGAGCACCGCGGCAATATCGCAGGCAAACGGGTAGCCTGGGTAGGCGATGGCAACAATATGTGCCATTCCTACATCAATGCAGCAGCAGCATTCGATTTCGAACTAGTTATTGCCTGTCCGGCAGGTTTTGATCCTGCCTCTCATTTGGTGGAGGCGAATAGCGACCGCGTCTCTATCGTTAGAGATCCAATAGCTGGGGTAACGGGAGTTGATTTGGTGGTCACTGATGTCTGGGCATCTATGGGGCAAGAGGCGCAACAAAGAAAACGTGAAGACGCCTTTGCCGGATTCGAGGTCAACACAGAACTCATGTCTAACGCCAATTCCAATGCCCTGTTTATGCACTGTCTGCCGGCTCATCGCGGTGAAGAAGTAAGCGCTGAAGTCCTAGATCACAAAGGATCTGTGGTGTGGGACGAAGCAGAAAACCGTATGCATTCCCAAAAAGCGCTTTTAGAGCATCTACTAAGCTGCTAAATCTACCGCACCACCAAAACATGTAAAACACAAGATGTAGTGTTAGCCACATTTGCCTTTAATAGCCCAAACTAGGGGCAAGTCAAAGTGGCTTTACGGCTTTGAGAGAGTCAAAATACGCGTTGTTTTCCGCGAAACCACGTATTTACATAAAATCTTTATACAACAACAATTTATCCACAATTTGTCCACAAGCTGCACACAAAGAAATCACTTGCATTAGCCTCCAAACCTCACTATCTTGTGTAATAGAATCACTGTTTACCTATATGTTGTAAAAAAAACGTAAAGTTAAAGTTCGGACATAACTTGATTCAAAATAGTAAGTTTTAAAGCGGTTGTGGCCAAAAAAGCCAAATTACTCAAGAAATAAGAAAAGTGCTTTGTATACAAAGCCTAACAGCTCTACTTTAATAACATGCCTTAAGGAAATTCAAAAATTCTCGGCAAAAACTAAAAAAACTATTAAAGTCTGAGCGCAAAAGCACAATATATAGTATATGGCTTTTTTGCTGATAGTATTCTTAAACAGAAAACCACGTATTGGTATTCCTTCAGAGTTCTGAGCAAGCCTTAAAGTCAACAATGACAAATCGCTGTAGTTTTGGAAAAAGCGACCAGTCGAATTACGGCCTCACAGCCCAAAAATAAAAATACTTATAAACATAAGTAACACCTTTAGTATAAACAAAGGTGAGCCCACGTTCCGGGCTCACCGTTTCGGAGCAAATAATGCAGACTGATGTTCACCCCGCAGGAAATTCACCTGTAGCCGCTACTCCCAGCAACAGCAATGTGTCTGTTTCACAGACAGCACCCGGACATTTACGGGTAATCAAACGCAATGGTGCAGTGGTCGCCTATGACGAGTCGAAAATCTCTGTTGCCATTACTAAAGCTTATTTGGCAGTTGAAGGTGGCAACGCCGCTGCTTCTTCACGGATTCATGAATCTGTCGCTCAACAGGCCGAGCTAATAAGCCAGATATTCAATCGTCGCATGCCTTCTGGCGGCACAATTCATATCGAAGATATCCAAGACCAAGTAGAACTTGCCCTTATGCGCTCTGGCGAACATAAGATCGCTCGAAGCTATGTCATTTACAGAGCTGATCGCACTCGGATGCGCGAACAAAAGCAAGATAGTGTTAAGTCTAGCCAACCAGAAATTCTTGTGACTTTGGCAGACGGCAGCCAAGGCCCTCTAGACACCGAACGCCTTCGCACCGTTATCGAAGAGGCCTGCGAAGGTCTTGAAGATGTCTCAGCAGACCTTATTTACAACAGCACCCTTAAAAATCTATATCCCGGCGTAAAAATGACAAACGTTCGCGAGTCATTAGTAATGACAGCACGAACAATGGTTGAAAAAGATCCGAATTACTCTTTTGTTACCGCCCGCCTTCTGTTGGACACCCTTAGAGCAGAGGCCCTAGGTTTCTTGGGCATTACCGATGCAGCCACTCATAGTGAAATGCATTATCGCTACCCAACCGCGCTGAAACTGTATATCGAAAGAGGTGTTGAGCTAGAGCTTCTTTCACCTCACCTATTGGAATATGACTTAACTATCTTGGGCGAAGCACTTCAAGCAGACAGAGATCAACAGTTTACCTATCTTGGGTTGCAAACTTTGTATGACCGTTACTTCATTCACAGCGGTGGCGTACGTTTCGAACTGCCACAAGGTTTCTACATGCGAGTAGCCATGGGGCTTGCCAGCAACGAAGAAAATAGAGAAGAACGAGCAATTGAATTTTACAATTTGATCTCGAGCTTTGACTATATGGTTTCTACGCCCCAGCTTTTCAACTCTGGCACATTACGCCCGCAGCTGTCCTCGTGCTTCTTAACGACAGTACCCGATGATTTGCACGGCATATATTCTGCCATTAAAGATAATGCGATGCTTTCTAAGTGGGCTGGCGGACTCGGCAATGACTGGACTCCAGTGCGAGCGCTCGGCGCACACATCAAAGGCACTAACGGCAAGTCACAAGGCGTTGTACCTTTCCTCAAAGTTGTTAACGATACAGCTGTTGCAGTGAACCAAGGCGGCAAGCGAAAAGGAGCTGTATGTTCTTATTTAGAGACCTGGCACTTAGATATAGAAGAATTTCTAGAGCTTAGAAAAAATACTGGTGACGAAAGACGTCGCGCCCATGACATGAATACAGCCAACTGGATCCCAGATCTGTTTATGAAGCGGGTATTCAACAATCAAGAATGGACGCTATTTTCGCCCAACACTGTTCCTGACTTACATGACTTACATGGCCGTGCGTTTGAAACAGCTTATGTTGAGTATGAACGTAAAGCGATGGCCGGGGACATTAATCCTTACCGGACTATAAAAGCAGCTGACCTCTGGCGAAAAATGATTTCAATGTTGTTTGAAACAGGCCACCCCTGGATAACTTTCAAAGACACTTGTAATGTGCGCTCGCCCCAGCAACACGTTGGAGCCATCCATTCATCAAACCTATGCACCGAAATCACGTTAAACACAAGCGAAGAAGAAATTGCCGTTTGTAATTTAGGCTCCATCAACCTTGTAAATCATGTTGACGAGAACGGCCTAAATAAAGAGAAACTTAAGAGCAGCATCACAACGGCGGTTCGCATGTTGGACAATGTCATCGACATTAATTATTACTCCGTACCTCAGGCTAAAACCTCAAATATGAGGCACCGGCCAGTTGGAATGGGAATCATGGGATTCCAAGACTCACTGTACAAACAGAAGATATCTTATTCCTCCGACAAGGCTGTTCAGTTTGCAGATTTGTCTATGGAGATTGTGAGCTACCATGCCATAAATGCATCAATGGAGCTTGCTGTAGAACGCGGCCAATATGAAACTTATAAGGGGTCACTTTGGGACCAAGGCATACTGCCAATCGACTCCCTAAAGCTTCTTCAAGAAGAACGTGGCTCTGATTACCTCGAGATCAATACAGAACAGCGACTGGATTGGGACGGAGTTCGAGACCGCATGAAGACTACTGGTATGCGTAACTCGAATGTATTGGCAATAGCGCCAACGGCGACTATTGCAAATATCACTGGGGTTTCTCAGTCTATCGAACCCACTTACCAGAATCTCTATGTGAAATCGAACTTGTCTGGCGAGTTCACCGTAGTTAACCCCTACCTAGTGAAAGATTTAAAACAACTAGATTTATGGGATGCAGTTATGGTTAACGACCTTAAATACTACGAAGGCAGCGTGCAGAAAATTGACCGTATCCCTCAAGACATTAAACAAATGTATGCAACTGCATTTGAAGTAGAACCACGCTGGTTGGTAGATGCCGCGAGCAGACGTCAGAAGTGGATTGACCAGGCTCAATCACTTAACCTTTATGTCGCCGGAGCTAGCGGCAAAAAGCTAGACGTCATGTACCGCATGGCATGGTTAAGAGGTCTTAAAACAACTTATTACTTGCGCGCATTGGCAGCAACGTCAACTGAGAAATCGACAGTTTCAGATAACAGCATGAACGCAGTTTCCAGCGCAGCAGCGCCGGTCCCTATGGCATGTTCAATAGATGATGCCGATTGCGAAGCATGCCAGTAAACTGAAATGAGTCAAAGCAGCCAGGCTCTTTTGGGTCTGGCTTAAATTTTAATTATTAATATTGAATGAAAACTAAATATACAAATAGAGGTAAGAAAACAATGTTGTCATGGGATGAATTTGATCAGGACGAAAGTCCAATTCCAGCCGCACCTAGGCAAGCACCAGCACAAGCTGCAGCGCCTACACCTGCGGCTTCCACCACTTCCACAGCACAAGAGCAAAGAAGCGTTGAGCCAAACGTAACTTCAGCGGCCACGCCTACCGCAGTACAAAAAGCAATTCTAGATCTCGCTGATCTAGATGTGAGCGAAGGCATAGAAGAATTAGAAGGCTGCTCTTCGCGAGTGACTGTTGATGAAAAACAAATGATCAACTGCCGCGCTGACCTTAACCAGCTAGTGCCTTTCAAGTATGACTGGGCCTGGAAGAAATACGAAGACGGCTGCGCCAATCATTGGATGCCACAAGAAGTTAATATGACCGCCGACATTGCTCTTTGGAAAAATCCTAATGGGTTAACTGATGACGAGCGCTTGATTATTAAACGAAATCTGGGTTTTTTCTCAACCGCTGATTCTCTAGTTGCAAACAATTTAGTATTGGCAGTATACCGATTGATTACTAACCCAGAATGTCGCCAGTACATCTTACGGCAGGCATTTGAAGAGGCCATCCACACTCACGCCTATCAGTACTGTATAGAGTCTTTGGGGATGGATGAAGGGGAAATTTTCAACATGTACCATGAGGTTCCATCAGTTGCGAAAAAAGCGGCTTGGGGGCTTAAATACACTAAGTCACTCAATGACCCGAAATTCAATACCGGAACACTAGAGACTGATCAGGACTTATTAAAAAATCTAATAGCGTTTTATTGCTGTCTTGAAGGTATTTTCTTCTATTGCGGCTTTACCCAAATTTTGTCCATGGGTAGACGTAACAAAATGACTGGCACTTCTGAACAATTTCAATACATCCTACGTGATGAGTCAATGCATCTGAATTTTGGCATCGACATGATCAATCAAATCAAGCTAGAAAATCCAGAGATCTGGACTGACAGCATGAAAGAAGAAGCGACACAAATGATTTTGCAAGCTGCCCAGCTAGAAATCGAATATGCCCGAGACACTATGCCTAGGGGAGTATTGGGAATGAACGCTGCAATGATGGAAGAATATTTGCAGTTTATCGCGAATCGCCGTTTAGTACAGATTGGTTTGCCAGAGCAATTTCAAGGTGTCGAAAATCCGTTCCCTTGGATGTCTGAAATCATGGATTTACGTAAAGAGAAGAATTTCTTCGAAACACGCGTAATAGAATATCAAACAGGAGGCGCTTTATCCTGGGATTAATCTACACATGTCGCTTAGTAAGAAGTAGCATCGAGGAGGTTAAATATGAGTGAAGAGAAGCACTTTGAAAACGACCCTGAGCGAACCTTAATCACTCTAGAGCAGCTGAGCCAAACAATAGAAGTCATGACAAGTGTCGTTAATCGTCTACGTCAACATTTGAGCGAGCAAATGCACGCCAAAATGGAAGAGCAACAGGAGCAGACGAAGGTTGACGGTAAGCAAGACGCCGATCTAACCAAAGATTCTGCTACTTTGTCGGTGACTACGGCATGCGATGAGCAGCAAGAAAAGACAGCAAATCAAGAGACGACCGCCGATTCTGCAGAAAAGAAAAAGGAGAGCTTTGTTGTTGAAATCCGGCAGCAAAATAGCAATCTTACTCGCAAGAACGGGAAGACCTTGCATTAAGCTTCTTAGAAGTCTTAGAACCTTTGCTGATAGCATCAGCAAAGGGTTTTAATGTCTGCTGTGAAGAATAAGGTTGGGGCAATACTATTGGCTGCCGGTTCCAGCAGCAGATTTGGAGCATCAAAACTGCTCGCTGAGCTCGAGAGCGGCACTACGGTTTTTGCTCAAACTTATCATCGCTTAAAACTCGCAGTCAGTGAGGTGTTAGTCGTTACCCGCCCCGAAATTGCTCGCCAATTAAAAGTTATAAGTCCAGAACTGCTCGTATTTGATAATGCACATAACGGCATGGGCGCAACCTTAGCCTTTGCCATTAGAAACACCTCTTCCTGGGATTCCGCTCTGATTTGCTTGGCAGACATGCCATTTATAAGTACAGCGACTTACAAAAAAATTGCCTGCGCCAGTGATCCTCAATCTATCGTGGTGCCTATTTGCGAGGGAAAAAAGGCAAACCCTGTATCGTTTGGCAGCCACTTTTTCTCAGAGCTTCAAAATTTGTCCGGTGATACAGGCGGGCGGGAAGTACTAAAGCGACATCTCGATTCAATAAGAAACCTTCAGATCACAGAACGCGGGGTCCTCGACGATATAGATACCCCTGCTGACTTAGTTCGTTTGCAATCCTAGCGTCTGCCATCATTCACGTTCCTCTATTGCAAGAAGACTCACTTTAGCCCTAAAATCACTTGATCTACAATGGCCTAAATATGAAAAAAATTAAAAACGAGTCAGAATTACTTAAAGAAGCTATTCGAGTTGGCGTTCGCTATTTTGAGGCCAGGGGCGCCGGTAAGTTTGAAGCCACTGACCATATCGACATAAAAATCAGAGCCATTTACTTACTTTTAGTTAAAGATAAGGTAGTTCAGCCCTTAGCAAGCAATGATGAAACATTGCCAAACATGCGCCATAAGCTTGCTATTTGGATTTCCAAAAACCTTCCCTCCGACCACTATTTATTGCAGTAACGCCGATGAGCTCAGCCATTTTAAAAGTTGTCAGTTACCCAACCGTTTTCTCAAAACTCGCACTTTGGCTATTTTTGTACAGTATTGGCGGGCAGTTATTAGCTGATAGCGATTCGGCACTGCTGGCTATGGAAGACCCCTCCAACCCGCTACTACAAATAAGCACTTCGCGAGGCAACCTATTTGTCGAACTTTATCCTGACGAGGCACCTCAAAATGTTCGCCGCTTTTTAAGCTTAGCTGCAGGCGAAATTGAATTAGTCGACAGGAATACCGATACTATTTTCAAGCCTCGGTATTATGACGGCATGTCGTTTCATCGAGTAATACCAGGCATTCTTATTCAAGCTGGCAGCCCCGCTTACAACCCACTAGGCGCACCCAGTGATTTGTTGGAGGATGAGATCAATGCCAACATTCTTGGCCTGGACAAAGAAAATGTCTTGCTTCCCGACTCCACCACAAACCCCATCCTGAACATCACAAGCGCCGACGAATTTTCGAAACAGCTGTTACAGCCACTTTATAAAAGTATGAGCATTGAAACTGCTAACGATCTCATCGGACAGGAAGAAAAAATAGCAACAAGATTACGTACTATGACTATAAAAGAGCTTTATCAGCTTTTAGGGTATACCTACAGTGAGGAAAATGTAAGCCGCCCTATCCAGTCTGGCGTCTTAGCCTTAGCCAACTCTGGCCCGAATTCCAATGGGCCTGAATTTTTTATCAGCATGACGGATTCAGAGCAGCTTTCTGGCAAATATACTGCTATTGGATCTGTAATAGAAGGAATGGACGTGGTTGGGAGTATTGGGAGCCAAGCGATAAACCCTCTAAAAGCAACCCGCGCCAGCACTGTAATTTACGCAATAGAAAAAATAAACTAGCAATGTAAATAGAGGTCTCTCATGTCTAAAAAAAATCGTAAGGCAGATCAGGGCACATACGCCCTATGCATCACCGTTGGATTCTTTGCTGGGCTGGGGCTTACGCCCATGTTTAATAATGCCATGATTCCACCTTTAATAGGAATTGCTGGCGGATGCGCTATCGGTTATTACATCACTCATAAAAGCAGAGCCAAGAAAAACTAAGCAACTTGATGGCAGTTATTTCTGCCTAAATGCCATACACCGCAAAGTTCTTGATAACTTTTCGTAATTAAACGATCTGATTTAATGGGATTTTGGCGTCCGCGCAACATATAATTAAATCTTGGCAAACTAAGCCTCTGCGCCCAGAATTTTTCTCCTATACTCAATGAAGAACTGTAATAAAGTCTTCTAATTCGGGTGAAGTAGTGGAAAAAGTATTTATCATTGATAGCGTTCGCGGCGCTTGCATAGAAGCTTCCAAATCATGGCGGCTTACTACTACCAGCATCTATAAAGAAAGCAATCATATTCAATTGTTGTCCCTTCTCGCAGATAAGGCACTAGCGCTTGTCGTATACAATCTCGATAAAAAACAACATCAGCTAGAAGACCTTATCACTGTGGTAAACGCCAACCGACAAGAGAAAAACAAACCTATTTTAATCGTAAGTAATGACCAAAAAAAACTCGATAGCCTATTGGATTTCGACATTCAGGGAATCGAGTTTTGTAATTCCAGTGAAAGCTTAGACTATGTTCAATATCGCGTTAGCCACCTTTTAGAACAGCAAAGGCTTGCTCGCCATCAGTCTCGAATACTTATAGAATTTAAAAACCGTTATAAGGTATTAGTTGAAAGCGCCTCCGAGGGGATAATTCAATACAATGGCACTGGAGAAATAAGCTATGCAAACCCTAAGGCTCTCAAGCTATTACGCTATTCTCTAGAATCAATTAAAAAAGTAAATGTATTACATCTTCTTGCAACTTCCGATGAGAATTTAGAAAAGTCAGGGAATGCACTCGCTGAGCTGACCGGAGATATGCTGCAGAACAAAGCATTTACCTGCAATCGAGTATTAATCCGCAATTCACAAGACATCAATATAGTGACCGAAATCAGCTGCAATAGCGTGCTTGATGCAGAGGGTTTAGTGAACGGTCACATTATGATGTTTCAAGATATCACCGCCCGGACTTTGAATGAACAGCGGCTAATTAAACTCGCCAAATATGACGTGCTTACCGGTCTATCGAACCGCAGCAAGTTCCATGATTTTACCGAAGGAAAGATAGCCTATTGTGCTCGCGACAATAAAAAACTTGCCTTATTATTTATCGACATTGACCACTTTAAAAATATTAATGACAGCATGGGCCACGATGCCGGAGATGAGCTCTTGGTGTCTATTGCCGAAAGATTACGCAACTGTATTCGGGAAACTGACTTAGTAGCAAGAATTGGAGGCGACGAATTCGCGATCACCCTACTGGAGATGGGAAGTCCAAATCAGGTAACAAGAATTGTTCAACAAATCCTTGAGGTATTACGCAAACCGATCTTCATTCAATCTCAGGAAATTAATATCTCGGCTAGCATCGGAATATCTCTCTACCCCGAAAGCGGCTCCGACGTCAAAACACTCACCAAAACCGCTGACACCGCTGTCCACCAAGCAAAAGCTGATGGCAGAAATACCTATCGATTCTTTTCCAGCGAAATCCAGAACCGAGTAATTGAGCAACATTCCTTAGAATTAGCACTGAAAAAAGGTCTATTAAATGACGAATTTTTCATGCATTACCAACCCTTAATTGATGCTTTAAGTGGAAAAGTCGTGGGGCTAGAAGCCCTGATACGCTGGCAGCATGAAGACTGGCCAAACATCGGCCCTGATCAATTTATCCCAGTAGCAGAAGAATGTGGCTTACTACCAGCTCTTGGGAAGTGGGTGCTCGTCAATGCCTGTAAACAAGCTGTGAAGTGGCTAAAAGATAGTGCTATCGCATTTGATTTTCCGGTTTCGATCAACCTTTCACCTAAGCAGTTAATTTATAGTGACTTCGTTGAGGTACTGATAGATGTCCTCCATGAAACCCAGATACCCCCCGAAAACCTTGTTTTAGAGCTAACCGAAACTGCCGTTATGCAAGACCCCGAAGCTGCAATAACCACCCTCGGGAAAATAAGTAAAGCCGGGGTCAAGCTAGCAGTCGATGATTTCGGAACAGGCTACTCCTCACTTAATTATCTGAAACGACTGCCAATCAACAAACTGAAAATTGATCGCTCTTTTGTCAACGACATAGGTGTAGACCAAAATGGCGAAGCTATCGTTAAAGCAATCTTGGCACTGGCTCATAGCTTGAACCTACAAGTAGTTGCTGAAGGAGTAGAAGAACAATTCCAGGTAGACTTTCTCCGCGGCCATGAATGCGAGGTCTTACAAGGATATTTTTTCAGCCGACCACTCCCAGTTGATGCCATCGCAGATCTACTGCGACAGGAAAAAATCAAGTGGAGCACACCGGTAACGGAGATAGGTAACAAGCCGGGAAAGTTGCCTGGAAAACTTGACCCCCCTTTTCACTAGCTCCCCTATCACTCCTCGCCCATAGAACATTATTGAAATTAAACAAGGGAATTAATTGCCTGATATTGGGCGCTTTTTTTCAAGTCAGTGCTATAGTTTTAATAGTGAAAACTGAAGCGGGGCATGATTTAACAAACTCCCCACAAATAAGGTAGACGACAATTCAAGGAAGAAGTATGCGAAAAATGGAATTGGCAAAGAAGCTAGCTGAAATGACCGAAAGCATGGATATAGCACGGGCAGAGCGAAATTCAAAAGTCAAAAAGATTTATCACCAAACTAATCCCGAAGGTTGGGATGCACTAAAAATTATCCTTAACTATTCTGAGCCCTCTTTAGAAAAAAGAGATGCTTAGCGCTTGTGGCCAACGTGCGAGATTCAACTCTACTTAAGAGGCCGGCGCGGAGGCGCTTACACGCGAAAAAACCCGGCAGGCTTAAGCGCTGGACTGTTTTTTCTTATACCATCGTCATACTTAGCCTTCCGGCTAAAGCAGAATCCCCTCAAGCTGCCGCCGGCACAGAGGTAAAAAGCTGGCTACCTCGCACTCTGAATCAATCTCTACGAGAGTCTTTATCGGAAGTCATAGATCATGTCAGCACACGAGCAGGATGCCTTAGCGTCCTAGAAGGCAAGGTGAGTGAGAGCGGTGACCAACTAAACCCAAAATTTATAGTAACTTGCTCAAGCATGGGTAATGTCACGCTTAATTTTGTCTACTGGCAAAGTGATATTGAAGATAGTTTTCGCGGTATTACCTATCTCGAAAAACAGAAGGAGCAGGTTTTTTCGGTTGCCGAACAACAGCGCCTAAAGCTATTGAAACTTCGCAATGATAATAGTGAGCTGATAGCCAATTGCCAGACCCAAGTAGAATCAAAACTAGGCGATAATGCGATCTACAGCGAAAGTGACGTGAAGATTAGTCAGCGAGGTGAATTGCCCATAGTATATATAGAATTTAGCGCGGGACCGTCTGAATTCTCCCCCGCATACACTGCAACTTGTCGCCGAGACATAAGTCAATCAATCCAAATGACCATATTTCTACGTAACAGACGTTAAATCTGTAACGCTAGAGCTCTATGGTTTCCTGAAATATTTCTTGTTCGTATGGCGGTAGCGATTCTAAAATTTGCTTACCATATCTTTTAACCACTAACCGCTCATCGAAAATAGTTATCTTACCGGTATCGGATTCATTTCGGAGTAATCTGCCACTTGCCTGAACAAGCTTGAAGGCTGCATCAGGAACCGCTAGGGTCATGAACGGATTTTTACCTTGCAATTCAACCCAAGCCGAAAGGGTCATTTCTATTGGATCATTCGGTACAGAAAAAGGTATTTTGGCAATTAGTACATGTACACAATACGCCCCGGGAAGGTCAACTCCCTCGGCAAAGCTAGACAGCCCAAAAATCAGACTCCCCTCACCGTCATCTATTCGCTTGCGGTGGTACTTTATAAGTTCTGATTTCTGGTAATCGTCCTGACAAAGAATCAAATCCCTCCACTCAGCAGATAATCCTTGGATAACATCATTCATTTGACGGCGACTAGTGAAGAGCATCAAAGAGGCGGATTTTTTATCCACCATCTGGGGAATAGCCTTAATAATAATCTCGGTATGTTTTAGACTATTCGAAGGCTCACAGTTTATCTTAGGAATTATCAATTTAGCTGAATTTGCGAAATCAAAGGGACTCGGTATAGATAAATACTTAGTGTGTTCAGGCAACCCCGCGCGCATCTTGAGAACGCCAAATTCACCCAACGCAGATAAAGTCGCCGATGTAAGCACCGCGCCCCCGCAGGTTTTCCATAACCGTTCCTGAAGGTTTTCCGCCGCCAAAACCGGACTTGATGAGAGGCCAATATCGGACACGCCTTCGTTGTCGTTAAAGCTAAGCCATCGGGCTCTAGGAACAACCCCTGCCGGGTCTACGATGGCAAAGCTGCGCCAAAGCTCCGCATTCGAATCAGCTCTACGCTCAATACTACCCACCAAGGGATACCATTGTTCAGCAATCTGGCGAAGTTTTATATCAGAGCCATCCTCCATGTCTTCCTTTAAGGCATCACTAACGGACTGAAAGCTGTTGCCAAATCGAGAAAATAGGTGTGCTAGATTTTCTGCTACAACTCGAATTTCATCAGGCACTCGGCCTAATTCAAATGTGTATTGAGCACGGTTCTCATAACTATCAACTTTATCAACCATTGAAAGCGTCTGTTCTAACAACAACCAGACACTTTCTAAATTATCTCTAAGTTGGAAAAGTAAATTTCTCGATATCTCTTCTCCTTTCGTATCAAGAAACCCATCATTCATTAGCTTTTGCAGTATTGGTTCACAGCGCTCTATCCAGGCGATAGTAGATCGCACTTTAGTGTAGGTAGAGAAATGATTATTGCTCTTAATGGGAAGGTGATGGGCCTCGTCAAATATATAGATGCATTTTTCTGGTTCGGGCAAGATCGCCCCCCCGCCAAGTGCCAAATCAGTTAGAACTAAGTCATGATTCGCAACGATGCAGTCGGCACTGTCCATCGAATCCCGTGCCTGATAAAAGCAGCAATTGCGAAAATGACTGCACTTAGGCCCCATACACTGCCCGGTATCTGCAGTCAGCGGTTTCCACACAGTATTATGTAAAGGGCTTGCCCAGTCGTCTTTATCACCTTGCCAGCGCCCAGCGCTCAGCTCAGTTAGCATGCTTTCGTACAATGCTGTATTCGCCGTATCCGCTCCGTCTACAGCCTCTCCATACAAATCCATCATCGCATTTAAACTGTCATTACCCTCCAGCAGCATATCCAATTTGGCTAAACACAAATAGCGCCCCCGACCTTTAGCCAATGAATAGCTAAATTTTAAGCCAGAATCGTTAACTATTTCAGGTAAATCTTTAAGAACCACCTGCTCTTGTAAAGCAACTGTAGCGGTAGCGATGACAACTTTGTAGCCTAATTTTTGAGCTAGCGGCAATACCGCCAACACATAGGCTAACGTTTTGCCGGTGCCAGTGCCCGCCTCCACAACACAGATAGGGGGCGAATCACCGGAATCTATGGTCGCCAAACATTTCGCTATTTCAGCGATCATTAGTCGCTGGCCGTAGCGCGGGGTTAACTGTTTAGCATCTATGAGTTGCTTATAAGCTGACTGGATCGACTCTTTTACTTCATCTGTCAGCATTAATTGGATTCCATAGCTAAGCGTATAATCAGGTGTATCGTCAGGTGCATAGTTAGATAAATAGTTAGGTAAATAATGACGAGCATAGCTATTTACTTAGCCATGGCACATCAAATCCACTGACAAAAGTGGTGCAGTAAACATGTCGCGCCAAATTATAGCACCTGCAGCCAATTTGAAACGATAAACTGGCAGAGACTGGCGACAAACAATCAAGCTAAATAAAGCTATTTAGTACTAGAAGTAGTGCCACATAACTCGGGAAAAGAAAGAAGTTCTGTTAAACTATTACCCTGAGCTACAAAACAGCCAAACTAACCTTACACCGTCGCCGGATTAATCAAACACATGACAACTGCTTCTATAAAGAACACCGCAGATTTAGCAAAAGAATCAGATTCAAGAAAAAGTGGAGAGACTCCAGAAATCAAAACAACCAGCAGTACCAGCAACACTGGTGAGGCCGCGACAAAAGCGTCTGAATCAGCAAGCGCCGCCAAAGCTGCAGGGCCAGATGTAAAAGCGCCCGAATCAGCGAAGGCCCCTAAAACTGCAAAGTCGGAAGCAGAAGCCCCTGAATCAG
>MDTF01007403.1_pt1 | contig 17024 bp, 13 predicted proteins | sample 811191 | NCBI WGS metagenome assembly MDTF01 (sample SAMN05326649, study PRJNA326480) | marine metagenome | isolation source: seawater | place: Southern Ocean | collected 2011 | reverse complement strand
TTGGTCTACAATATGAGCACACAAAAAGACAGTTGACAAGAAAAAACCTGCAATAAACTCCATTATGAAGAAACCGGCAATATTAATTCCAAGATTACCAGTAATTAAAGTTGGTAAAATTAAAATTAGGAATACATAAATAAACTTCCAGAAAAATAGAGAAAACAATGCTTTAGTAAAAGAAATACCTTGAGATTTGAGTAATCCTTTTTTATTATATTTTATGAGTTGAATAAAATCTTTACTGACTAACCATGAAATAGTTAATAAACCATAAACGAACCAAGCGTATATGTGCTGGAACCTATGTAAAGTTTTTTTATCCTGCTCATGAGTAAATCTTAGTATTATACCAGCGTCTACATCTTCATCCATCCCAATAATATTTGTATATGTATGGTGAAGAACATTGTGTTGAATTCTCCAATTTAAATCATAACCCCCAACAATATTTAAAAAATAGCCAATCCATTTGTTAACAGTCATGTTTTTTGAATAAGCATTGTGATTTCCATCGTGCATCACAGACATCCCAATACCAGCCATTCCAAAACCAACAATAGCCCAAAGTAGTAAAACTAGTGGCGTAGATAGATTTAAGGTTAAAATAAAGACATAAGGAACAATATAAATAGCCATCATGAAAAATGTTTTAAATATCATATTGGCATTATGATTTTTAGAAATATTATTTTCTTTAAAATAAGAGTTGACTCTTTTTCTTAAAACCTTAACAAATTCAGGTTTGCTGGTATCGAACTTTATGTTTTTAACTGTTGAGATAATTTCTAATTTTATACAAATAAATGTAGTTTATAGACAACTTTTTTTTTGTTCAATGATTTATGCAACATTATAAGATCCTAAATGTTTTAAAAATTTATAATGACTACGAACAGCCGAAAACATGTTTTTATAAGACTTGTAAGGAACATTAAATTCCTGAGCTGTAGACTGAACTATTTTACTGATTTTTTTGTAATGTATGTGACAAATATTTGGGAAAAGATGGTGTTCAATTTGAAAATTTAAACCTCCAATAAACCATGAAAGTATTCTTGAATTCATAGCGAAATTGCATGTAGTATTCAATTGGTGAACGAACCAATTTTTGTCAACTACTCTACTTTCATTTGGAGAATTGAAATCGTTAGGCTCCATAACATGCGCACATTGAAACACAACAGATAAGATAAGACCCGCTGTATAGTGCATGGTAAAATATCCTATAAGTACCAGCCACCAATTGTCTAAAAAAATAAGTGGCAAAACCAATGCATAGGCATAATATATAATTTTATAAAAAACAAGAAGCACCATTTGACTAGTGAAGTTTCTTTTTTGAATCTTTAGTAGACCATTTTTATGGTATCTAATTAGCTGCAAAAAATCTTTTTCAAAAGACCACTGAATGGTCATAAGACCATACAAAAACCATGCATATAAATGTTGATATTTGTGGTGTTTTTTTAATTTTTGATCTGGTGAAAATCTGAACATAACTCCTGAGTCTAGGTCTTCATCCATAGAGGAAATATTAGTGTAGGTATGATGTAATATATTGTGTTGTATTCTCCAATTAATATAATTACCACCTAAAAACGTGATAAAAAAACCAAAGAAATTATTTATTTTTTTATTTTTAGAGTAAGCGCCATGATTGGCATCATGCATTACAGACATACCAATACCTGCCATTCCAAACCCCATGGCAAGCCATAAAATAATGGAAAAATAAGATGAATTAAAAAAGTAAAGAAGAGAATAAGAACCAAAATAAAGTAGGATTAAAAGAATGGTTTTTAGAAACATGTTAAAATTGGCATGTTTGGATATTTTATTTTCCTTAAAATAATTATCAACTCTTTTTTTTAGAGTCTTAACGAAAGCACTTTTCTTCCTGTCAAAGGTTATAGATTTAAAACTCATAATACTAATTTTTAATAAATTTACCTTATTAATTTAATTATATATATCCATGTTTAACGTATAATTAACATTATTGTTAACAACTGATTTAATTAAAGATTATTTTTCATCCTCTATAAAATCGATTCCATATTCCTTTAGTTCCTTTAATACTGGATCATAAATTTGCTTATCCAAAGGCAATACGACTCCTCTTGTTTTGATACTTCCATTTAATAACATTTTAGTTGCAATTCCAAGAGGAAGTCCGACAGTGTCGCTCATAGCAGTTATATTGGAATCTTTGCCGATGTAAGCCATGTGAGATATTATTTTTTTTTCAATTTTATCAATAGTAAAACTAACTCTATGCCACATAATAATCATATCCTTATCTTGAGTTTTTAACGACCATTTTTCTTGAAGTATTTTTTGTAATATTTGAGCTGGAGATGCATTTTTAAGACCTATTTTTGTATTTTCAAAAATACCTAACCAAACTAATTTCTCCCACATATAATCGTCTTGCTCTATTCTGAGATAATGGCGAAGCTTTAATTCTACAGAATCATTAGTATTAAATTTTAAAAAAGAATTTACAAATTCTCTATTGGTCATGTTTTCTGACCCTTCAACAGTGTAAGAATCATCTGTAGCACCAAGCTGAACAAATATATTCCAAGCTCTACAGAAACCTACTTTTCTTAAAGTTCCTCTATACATTGTAGCAATATTATCTAAATCGTAAATAGATCTGTATTTTAATGAATCTCTATTTGGATAACCTTCGAATTTTCCATATTCAGGAACATCGATTATTTCTGTTCTTCGAAATAACTTGTGATATGGAATATATTTATATTTTCCTTCTTTCAAAAATTTAGCAGATCCACCTTGGCCAGCCAAAACCACATTTCTTGGATTCCATGTAAACTTATAATTCCATGGGTTATCATCACTTTCAGGAGCGACTAACCCACCAGTGTATGATTCAAAACCATTGACATGTCCCCCTTTGGCTTTAACCTGATCAATTAGTTTCTTAGCAGACATATGATCAATCCCTGGGTCTAATCCCAGTTCATTTAAAACCAAAACATTGTTTTTTAAGGCATCTCGATTTAAGGACTTAATTTCATCCGTTATATAGCTTGGTGTGATAACATGAACTCCACAATCAACCGAATCCTTTAAAACCTTGAAATGCATATGTGCTGGAAGCATAGATATCACAACATCTGAAGACTTTATAAAATCTTTTCTTTTGACATCGTTGTTTGCATCTAGCTGATAAGAAAAACCATTTGGATGATTATCAACCTTACTCTCTGCCAACTCTAAATTAAAATCTACTACGGTCACCGTCCACTTTTCTAGATCTGAATTATCTAATAAGTATTTAATAAGTGAAGTAGATGATCTTCCAGAACCAATCACCAGTATTTTTTTCATATTTAATTTTAAAAAATTCTAACAAATCATTTTTTGTTTTGAAAGAATAGAAATTATATTTGCTCACAATATATGAAAACAGATCGGTTATTTTTATCCTTTTCAATACTTGGAATTGCAATTGGTACGTTATTTGGAGCATTTGGTGCTCATGCATTAAAAGATTTATTTTCCGAATATGAAATGGATGTGTGGAATAAAGGAATATTCTATCAGATTTCTAATTCTTTGGGACTAATGGTTTTACTGGTTTTGAGAAAAAGTGAGTTAATCAAAAAAAAAGATTTACCATTTTATTTTTTAATAATCGGAATAGTTTTTTTCTGTTTCTCTTTATACATAATTCCATTAACAAATGTTTTTTTTGATCCTCAACACTGGCTAAAAACATTAATGATTCCCATAACCCCTATTGGCGGAAGCTTAATAATTATAGGGTGGCTTCTAGTTTTTTTTAATATTAAAAAATGATATTTTTTTTATAATCTTTAATTTATTTTAAAAAATATATAAATCCTTATTTAGATTTATTCTAAATAAATATATTTGCAAAAATTATTTAATATTATTATGACTAGAATATACACATTAGTAATCTCACTTTTCTTTATCACTTCTTGTGGAAATGATAAGCAAGTAAACAATCCAGAAAAGCAGATAGAAAAAGAATCTTTAACTCTTTACACACACAGACATTACGACTCAGATAAATTAATTTTTAAAAAGTTTGAAGAAAAAACTGGAATAAAAATCAATGTTGTAAAAGCTAGCGCAGATGAATTAATTCAAAAAATGGAAACTGAAGGGATTCAATCACCAGCAGATTTATTACTAACTGTGGATGCTGGTCGTTTAGTAAGAGCTAAAAATAAAAACCTTCTTCAATCGGCCAATTCTGATTTTTTAAATAATACTATACCCAAGCATCTTAAGGATTCTAGTAATTACTGGTTTGGACTTACCAAAAGAGCCAGAGTAATAGTATATAACAAAACAACTGTAACACCATCAGATTTATCAGACTATGAAGATTTAGTAAATGAGAAATGGAAAAATAAAATATTAATTCGTTCTTCAAATAATATATACAATCAATCACTTATGGCTTCTATTATTGCTAATAAAGGTAACGAATCGGCAAAAAAATGGGCAAAAGGAATGGTGAATAATTTTGCAAGATCTCCAAAAGGAAACGATAGAGATCAAGTAAAAGCAATTTTAGCAAATGAAGGAGATTTAGCAATCATCAATACTTACTATTTAGGTAAACTTATTAATTCGAAAGACTCCAATGAAGTAGATGCGGGAAATGCTGTAGGTATATTTTTTCCAAATCAAGAAAATAGAGGAACACATATTAATGTAAGTGGAATTGGAGTCGCTAAAAGCTCTAAAAATAAAGGAAACGCAATTAAATTTATTGAGTTTTTAACTAGTAAAGATATTCAAGAGATTTTTGCAAAAGCCAATTATGAATACCCTGTTAATAAAGATGCACAATCTTCTGAATTATTAAAATCATGGGGAGAATTTAAAGAAGATAATCTATCTTTAACTAAGCTAGGTGAACTCAACAAGAAAGCAGTAATTCTATTTGATGAGGTTAAATGGCTTTAAGATAAACTTTCAAATAAAAAGATGTTTTTAAATATAAAACATTTTAAAAGAGACTTTAATAAATGGACGCTACTAATAATAGTAATAAGTTTATTTTTAGCTATTCCTATATTTTCTATTTTAATAAGTCTATTTAGAGGGAATGGTGAAATGTGGGAACATATCACCTCCTATTTTCTTTTTGATTATATAAAAAATTCTACCCTCTTAATTTTTGGAACAGGGTTTTTGACATTCTCAATTGGAACTTCTGCCGCATGGATTGTCTCCAGATACTCTTTTAGATATAGAAAAATTATTGAATGGCTATTATTCATGCCGTTAGCAATTCCATCATATATTGTTGCATATTCCTATGTGGGTTTACTTGGGAATGGAGGGACATTTATACAGATTTTAAACAATTTAGGAGTGTCTATAAATAGAATTGAAATGATGAATATTTACGGTTTAATTTGGGTTTTAAGTTTTTCTCTTTACCCTTATGTCTACGCTGGAACCAGAACCATTTTTCAAAGCTATCCTTCCCAACTAAAGCATACTGCATCTTTACTTGGAGTATCTAAAAAAAAATATTTCTTCACCATAGCTCTTCCCCTAGCCTCACCTGGAATAATTGGTGGTTTATTCTTAGTATTTATGGAAGTTTTGAATGACTATGGTGCTGCAAAATATTACGGAGTAAGCACATTTACTACGGGAATATTTAGAACTTGGACAGCTCTGGAGGATTTACAATCTTCTATTTACTTATCTGCAATTCTGGTAGTTTTAGTTTTTATTTTGATTCTTATTGTAAAATGGTTAAGAGGAAGAAGATCCTATAATTTAAAACAAACCAATACCAACCAAAAGAATGATATCAACAGAACTAAACTTAGTGGATTAAAAAGAATCCTCTATTTGGGAATTCTTCTTGTTCCTATACTCTTTGGGTTTATTTTTCCATTAATTCAACTTGTAATTTGGGGAATACAAACCTTTGATTCTATGTTTAATAAAGATCTGATAGTTTTGGGTTTAGAAAGTTTAATATTAGGTCTTTCTACCGCACTTCTTGTTGTTTTTCTTGCTTGTTTATTAATCTACCTTTCAAAATGGAATTATTTTAAAAAATTCAATGTTTTTTCTAAAATTGCAACACTAGGTTATGTTATTCCAGGAGCAATTATTGGAGTTGGAATTATAAGAACAAGTAAATCTTTAACTGATTTATTTAGTTTCCAATTCAATCTTGAAATTGGACACCTTGTTTACAACAGTATTTTGGTACTTATTTACGCTTATGTGTTCAGATTTATTGCAGTAGCTTACAACTCCATTGAAGGAAATACTCTAAAGCTTGGTAAAAACCTATCAGAGTCTTCCTATTTACTAGGTTACGGGAAAATTAAAACATTTTTTAAAATTGATTTTCCTTTATTAAAAAATGTCCTTCTTAGTTCCTTTATATTGGTACTAATTGATGTTATGAAAGAATTACCTCTTACTCTTATTTTGAAACCTTATAACCTAAGCACACTCGCTGTAAGTGCCTATGAATACGCAGAGGATGAAAGAGTAGCCGAAGCTGCTCTGCCAGCATTATTTTTGATATTTTTAATTGGGACTATGATTACATTGTTAAATTATAAGCTAAAAGAAAATAAGTGAATTTTATAAATACATATTCGTTATGAAAATATTAGAAATTGAAAACCTATCTAAGTCTTTTGAATCAAAATTTGAAGTGGTTTCTGGTTGTACTTTTAATATTCAAGCTGGTAATATATGTGCGATTGTTGGCGAAAGTGGAAGTGGGAAAACCACATTGTTTAGACTTATTGCTGGACTAGAAAGACCAGACAAGGGAACCGTTAGAATTAATGGGACCTTAATGAGTAGTGATAAATTTATAAGAGATATTAAAGACAGAAATGTTGGACTAGTATTTCAAGACTTTTCACTATTTCCACACTTAACTGTAAAAGAAAATATTGAATTTGGTCTAAAGAAAAATAAAGACGAAAAGGTTGAAAAACTACTACAAACCATAAAGATGGAAAATTTTCCAAATAGATATCCCAACGAACTAAGTGGAGGACAACAACAAAGAGTATCCTTAGCTAGATCTCTCGCAATGGATCCAGAACTTCTACTATTGGACGAACCATTTAGCAGTTTAGATACCCAACTGAAATCAAAAATCAGGCAAGAGTTAAGAGTTATAATAAAAAAAATAGGCATTTCATCTGTCTTCATTACTCATGATATAATAGATGCTTTAGAAATTGCTGATGAAATTATTTTCATGGATAATGGCAAAATAATAAGACAGTGCTTAATTGAAGATGTTTTTAAGGAAATTAAAGACGAAAAAATTCAAAATAATATGGTTGAATTAAAAAGAAATGCAGAGCTAATTCTAAATGCCTTGAAAAAGAACTAAACTCTATTAAAAAGCCTAAAAATACCTACATTTTGGTATTGATTTGAATTTTTTTTTTCAGTTTTTTTGTAAAAAATTTAAACTTATGAAAAAGCTTTGTTCTTCTCTTTTAACAATGATTTTATTATCGCAAAATATTTTCTCTCAATTTAGTGACTCAGTTTTTCTATCTGCTTCTTACTCTAACCAATCTTATTATAACTTAAATAGTGGAGAGGTTACTAATGTAGATAACAATAATTGGGATCTTGCTTTTAGTGCTTCTGGTGGAGGAGCGTCAATTAGAATAAATGGTCAGTCGGGTGTAGTTCTATATAATTATCCAAATGGAGACACAAGTGCATGGACAAGTCTTGACACCAACGGAATTAACAATTGGAACTCTGTCTATAATTCTGATAATTCATGGGGAAAAGGTGCTTTTAATATCCACGCAAGTAGCTCTAACCCAATGGATTTGGGATGGGGAATTTACAGCACTATAACCCACCACGTAACAGGAGACTCCATTAACGTTATTAAACTTTCTAACGGAGCTTTTAAAAAACTTCAGATAATAAAATTAAGCAGTGGTAGCTATGATTTTAAATATGCAGATATTGACGGATCTAATGAAGTTATTACCTCCATTTCAAAATCTAATTTCACGGGTAAAAACTTTGGATACTATTCTTTAATAAATGGTACAGAAATTGACAGAGAACCCTTATCAGACGATTGGCATATAGTTTTCACTAAATATATTACAGCTCTTGCATCTGGAATGAATTATGGTGTGACAGGTGTTTTGTCCAACAAGAATATGGAAGTGGCAAAAGTTGAAAATGTGGATGTAAATAATGCTAATCCTATTGGACTTAGCTATCAGAGTGCAATTAACACTGTGGGATATAATTGGAAATCCTTCAACATGGGAACATTTAGTTACGATATTCAAGATTCTCTATGCTATTTCATAAAAGATATCGCAGAAAATATATGGAAACTACAACTAACTGATTTTGAAGGAAGCTCGACTGGTAAAATAGTCTTTAATGTAGAAGGAGTTACTTCTACAAAGTTAGAGAAAGACAATGGATTTACTTTTAATATATTTCCCAATCCAAGTAATAATGGTAAAATATCTTTTATTTATGACGCTAATAGAATTTATTATAACAGCTCTATTGACATATTTAATATTAATGGTGAATTAATAAAAAGTCTTTATTTAAAAGACAGTGGTTTCAATATGAAAAACATTTCATTAGAAGGAATAGATTCTGGAATTTACATTGTCTGTTATTCTAATGGAAATGATAAGATAACTAAGAAACTAGTAATTAATTGAAAATAAAAAAACTATTTATTCTCATTTTTATAATTGGATTTTCTAAAGGATTAAAATCTCAAGAAGATACCAATCTTGAAACTTTTGTAGTCACTGCACAATACAAGAAAATACTTCAGGAAAAATCAATTAACAAAGTCAAGGTTATTGACAAAGAAAAGATTGATGCAATTGGAGCAGTGAACTTAAAAGATGTTTTGTTAAATGAAACCAACATTAGAATAAATCAAGACAATGTACTTGGTTCTAGTATGTCTATTCAAGGTTTATCGGGTCAAAATGTTAAGATTCTAATTGATGGAGTACCAATTATTGGAAGACTTAACGGAAATATTGATCTTTCACAGATTAATTTAAATAATGTTGAAAGAATAGAAATTGTTGAAGGACCTCTAGCTGTTAATTATGGAACCAATGCGTTAGCAGGGACAATTAACATAATAACTCAAAAAAAGTTTAGTAAAAAGTATTCACTAAGTTTAAATAACTATGCTGAAACTGTTGGTCAGTACAATACAGATTTATTTGTAGGTTACCAAATTAAAAATAATAGTCTTGGATTATCTTTTGGTAAATACTTTTTTGATGGTTGGGACCCATCAGATCCAATTTACGAAATTCCTAGTGCCAGAACTGCAGATACTAACAGAAATAAGCAATGGAATCCTAAAGACCAGGAGTTTTCAAGACTAGACTACAGTTTAGTTCTCGACAGCCAATCTCTTAGACTCTACGTAAATCTGTATAAAGAAAAAATAACCAATAGAGGAAATCCAAGAAATCCATATTTTGAATCTGCTTTTGACGACTACTACAATACATTTAGAAAAGATATTGGTTTAGATTATAAGAAATCATTTGAAAATTGTCAGCTTAAAATTTTAAGCTCTTTTAATCATTATAGAAGAATTAAAAACACTTTTTACAACGATCTCACAACTCTTGAAGAACAATTGACTATGAACTCTTCAGACCAAGACACAATATTGTTTACCCAATTAATGAGCCGAGGAAACATTACTAAAAACTTAAATAATATTGATTTTCAATTAGGTTATGATTTTAATCATCAATCAAGCGAAGGAAGAAGGATAAAAGCAGATTCCAATAATCTCACAGATTTAGCCTTCTTTGGAAGCTGTGAATATCAACCTGTGAAAAATCTAATATTAAAACCTGCAATTAGAGTTTCTTATAACAATCAATACCAGTCTCCAGTATTACCTTCATTTAATATAAAATATGAATATGGAAAGTTGATTTTTAGAACATCTTACGGTAAAGGATTTAGATCTCCCAGTTTGAAAGAACTGTACTTTAATTTTGTGGACATAAATCATAACATCATTGGCAATACCAATCTTCTAGCAGAAAATTCTAACAATTTCACTGCTAATTTACAATGGAAAAATGATACAAAATTTGGTAATATTAAAATTGATGGAGGAGGATTTTTTAACGACGTTAAGAACCTAATAACACTTGCTTCATCAGAAAATAATTCACAACAATATACCTATGTGAATATTGGAGAATTTAAAACTATTGGAGCTCAGATAAACACAACTTTTAACTTTAAACCAATTACTTTTAAAATAGGTCTAGCCCACATAGGAAGATATAATAATTTAAGCGAGGAGCAAGAGATTTCACTTTTTAATTTTAGTCCAGAATTAAGATCAAATATTATTTATGAATTAAAGAATTATCCTCTAAGATTTTCTGCATTTTATAAATACAATGGACAGTTAAATGGATTTTATATGGGAAATAATGATGAAATCCTAGAATCAATAATAGACGACTATCACCACTTGGATTTTAATATAACTAGGGGTTTTAAGGAAAAGAAAATATTTTGGACCGTTGGGGCTAAAAATATTTTTAATGTTCAATCTGTAAGTACCACAAGTTCATCTGGGATTCATTCATCAAACTTAAATTCTATTCCTATAAGTTGGGGGAGGTCATTTTTCACTTCTTTGAAATTTAAATTAAACTGAAAATGACTTCCAAAACAACAACTAAAGTAGTTTTTCTCACATGCATTGTATTATTCATTTCATGTATAAAAGAAATACCAATAGAGCCACACTCTCAGGGTGAAATAAATTTAGGATCTGTAGATATGGGAAATGACTACAACCACCAGATTTTTTACTCACTAAGTGAAAATGAAATTGTAAAACAAAATTTGGAAACACAGTGGGATATTGCATTTGAATGTAGAGAAAATGGTTGGCATGTGGTTTTAAACTCCTCATTGTCAGGAGGAGTATATAATTCCAACGAAACTGAATTTAGTTCAGTTACTAATATTAGTAGTAATGAAAATTGGAAATACGATTCTCCAAACGGAAATTTAGACAGTACGGCTTTTGGAGACTATAGAAATGGAAATGTTTATATAATTAACAAAGGAGTTAGCGTTTCTCAAGGAGGTGTAAGTTTGGGTTATAAAAAAGTAATTATTAACTGTATAAACAGCATGCAATATGAAATACGGTCTGCAGATCTTAATGGCGACTTGGACACCACATTTATTATTACAAAGGATACAAATGTCAATTTCTTAGCTTTTTCTTTAAACTCTAATTCAATATTGGATATAGAACCCAACAAAAATCAATGGGACTTGCTCTTTACCGCTTACACTCATGTTTTCAAAGGCTTCTCTCCACCTATGCCCTACAGGGTTTCAGGTGTTCTTTTAAACAGAAATAATACTTCTGTGAAAGTTGATACTAATAATAATTTTGAAAATATTGATTATGAAACAGCCAATCAATATGAATTCTCTTCAAATATTGATGAAATTGGTTATGACTGGAAAAACTATAGCTTTTCAACAAGTATGTATAGCGTTGATATGAATAAGACTTTTATAATCAGAAATCAATCTGGATTATATTTTAAACTAAGATTTATAGATTTTTATAACGACAATGGAGACAAGGGAACTCCAAAATTTGAACTTCAACAACTTTGAAATTATGAAGATAAATTCGATATTAATTAAAGTAATTTTCATTTCAACTTTGATGATTTCTATAGTTGCTTGCTATGGACAAAATAAAAATATATTTTTAGAAAGGAGTTTTTGGAAAAAAAAACCAAGTATTGAAAAGATAGATTCGTGTATTTCTAAAGGAAATGATGTTTCTGCACTTAACAAATATGCATTCGATCCAGTCACTTGGGCAATAATTGAAAAAAACTCTAACGAGATTGTAAAATATCTAATTTCAAAAGAAGGTAATGGAGTAAATAAGTTAACTCATGATGGTAGAACTTACATCTTTTGGGCGATGTATAGAAATAATTTACAGCTCATGGAATATCTGTTTGATAAAGGGGCAAGACTAAATATAATTGATAGTCACGGATATTCTTTGATAAATTTTGGAGCAGTGACAGGTCAAACAAATATTGATCTATATAGATTTTGCATTGAAAATGGTATAGATGTTAAAACCCAGCTAAATAATATTGGGGCAAATCCACTATTACTAGTTTCATCCTTCCTAAAAAATGACTCTTTATTGAATTACTTCATTTCTCTAGGAATAGACATTAATGATTGTGACAATGAAGGAAATGGGATATTTAATTATACAGCTAAAAAAGGAAATCAGGAAATGATGAACTTATTAATCCAAAAAGGTGTTGATTACAAAAATTTAAATAAAATTAATGGTAATGCTATGATTTTTGCTAGCTATGGCACTAGATCTTCCAGTAATAATTTAGAAACTTATAAATATTTAGAAAATTTAGGAATTGAGCCAAACATTACCACAAATAAGGGTGTAAACCCATTACACTCAATAGCTTACAAAATTAAAGACTTAGACATATTTAATTATTTTATTTCTAAAGGGGTTGATGTTAATCAATTAAATATTGATGGTCAAAATGTGTTTATGAATTCTTGCTATTCCAATGATACTAGTGTAATAAGTTTATTATTAAAACACACTAATAATATTAATGAAAAAAATAAAAAAGGGAAATCTTCTATGACTATTGCTGTCGAATTCAATAATTTAGAAACCATAAAATTTCTTGTCAAAAATGGAGCTGATGTAACTCTTAAAGATGAAAAAGGTAATAATTTAATGTACTATTTGATAAAAAACTACAGCACATCTAAAAAAGATTTAATAGATGAAAAAATAAATTATCTAATTAATGAAGGATTGAATCCAAGTGAAAATCAAGAAAATGGAAAAACAATTTTACATCTTGCTGTTGAGAACGGTACTATAGGTTTAATAGAAAAAATATTTTCATTTGGAGTAGATATTAATGCGGTGACTAAAGATAACTTAACAGCGCTTCACATCGCTGCTTCTAAAGCAAAAGATTTAACGGTATTAAATTGGTTGATAAAAAAAGGAGCGAACAAAAACTTAAAATCCTCTTTTGGAGAAACAGCCTTTGATTTAGCCAATGAAAATGAAATTTTAACTAATAAAAAAATAAATATTGATTTTTTAAAAAACTTAAATGAGTAGAATTATTAATTTTTTCTTTTTTCTAATGCTAATAACAATAGCTGGATCTAGCTTAAAAACGAACAGCAAGAAAAACTATAAATGTTTGGTTCAAATGAAAAACTACACTGGGGAAGGTGCATATTTAATAATATCTTTAGTAAATAACGAAGGGAAATATTTAGAAACTTTATATGTTCAAGGTGAAGACGAAGAATGGTATCATGAAATCACTTCTTGGTGGAATTTTTATGGTAAAAATAAAGTCAATATTGATGGTATTAGTGGTGAAACTTTAAGCGGAGGTGGAAGATCTGTATATATGCTATCTATTGATAAATCAAAGATAGCTAATGGCTTTAAAATAAGATTTGAAACAGCAGTAGAAGACAAAAACTATTATGAAAGGGACTTAGAAATTACAATAGACGAATTAAATACTGAAACAAAATATAATGGAACAGGTTTTATTCGCTATGTTCGAATGATAGACAATTAATATGTTCTTATCCATTTGGCGTCTTAGTCATTTATCTCTTGCTACTCTGTCTGCGCTTTTTTTAATTGTGCTATCCATCTCTGGAATTGTACTATCTTTTTCTCCAATTAAGAGTCAGTTAAGTAAGTTTCGTTCCTATGAATTAGAGAAAATAACCTTAAGTAATTTGATAGATAATATCAATAAAAATCAAAAAGAAATTTTAGAGATAAAAATTGACAGGAACGATTTTGTTGAGGTTAAAGCAATTTCAAAAAAAGGTGAAATGAGAACCTTCTATGTTAATGCTAAAAATGGTGAAGCTAAAGGTGAAATTGAAAAAGAGTCTAGATTTTTTAAATTATTCAGAAATATTCACCGATCATTACTTTTAAAAAAGACTGGAAGAATAATCATAGGAATAATATCCTTTACACTTTTTTTACTATCCTTTTCTGGATCAATATTAATTATTAAAAGACAGCTGTCTATTAGGAAATTTTACTCTAAAGTTATATTTGATGATTTTTATCAGTTTTGGCATATTATTAATGGACGAATGTCCTTAGTTTTTATAATTATTATTTCTTTAACGGGTATTTTTCTTTCCCTGGAGAGATTTGAGATTATAAATCCAAAAAAAGATTTATCCCATAATATTGATTATGAAAAAATTGAAGATTTTTCTAAAAAGACAATTTCAGACTTTGAAATATTTCAAAAAATAAAGGTTTCTGAACTTGAATTCATTCAATTTCCATTCTCTCCATATGTAGAAGACCAGTTTATTGTTAGATTAAAAAGCAAAGAATTAATCGTTAACCAATACAATGGAGAAATTATTAGTAGTGTTGATTTTGGTTTTACAAAAAAATTATCTAAAATAAATTACAACCTTCACACTGGGGAAGGAAGTATTATTTGGTCTATAATTCTCTTGGTAACCTGTTTTTCTATTTTATTTTTTATTTTTTCAGGTTTTAAAATATCTCTAAAAAGAATTCAATTTAAAAGCAAAAATTCCTTCAAAGAAAAAGAAAGTGAATTTTTAATTTTAGTTGGTTCTGAAAATGGAAACACCAACAGATATGCAAAATATCTTAAAGAAATAATTTCGTCCAACAACAAAAAAGTTTTTATAGATCAATTAGATAATTATAAACCTGTTGAAAACCTTCAGCAGATAGTAATATTAACCTCAACATATGGCTTAGGACAACCACCATCAAATTCAAAAAAGTTCATAAATAAATTTGAAAAAAGTCCATTAAAAAAACCTTTTAATTATTCAATAGTAGGGTTTGGATCAAGATCATATCCTGACTTTTGCCAATTTGCAATAGATGTTAAAGGATTATTGGAGAAATACGAAAACGGAAATTCAATACTCCCAATTAAATTAATCAATAATCAAAATCAAACTGAATTTAATAAATGGGTAGATGATTGGGGGGCATTTAATAATTTCACCATTCAAGATTATCAAGAAAATTTAAAATTCGATTTTGAAGTTGTCAAGAAGACAAAATCACAAAAAGATCCTAACAATAATTTCACACTTAGACTAAGACCGCTTAAGAAAAACGTATTTCAATCTGGTGATTTAATCGCATTTCAAATTGGTAAAAATCAAAATGTAAGATATTATTCAATTGCTAAAGACTTCAACGAAAATATATTTCTCAGTATAAAGAGACATTTAAAAGGAGAATGCTCACAATATTTAGATGATTTAAAAGTAAAAGCAATTGTAAAAGCAAAAATTATTAAAAATGACAATTTTCATGCACCAGAAGATTATGATAATTTAATTCTGATCGGAAATGGAACTGGTATTGCACCTTTACTGGGAATGGCTTATGAAAATCATTCAAAGAAAAAAATTGATATTTACTGGGGATCTAAATTTAAAAAATCTTTAAACCTTTATTCTGATATTTTAAACGAACTGATTTATGAAGAAAGGCTGAGATCATTTAATGATGGTTATTCTAGAGAAGAAAAACTTGATAAATTATATGTTCAAGACTTAATAGAACTAAAAAAAGAAGAAATAATTGAAAATTTAACAAAGAAAACACAGATAATGATATGTGGATCTACAGAAATGGGAAAAGATGTTGTGAAAAAGATAAAAGAAATTTTAAAAGATTCAGATGGATTTACCTTCGAAAATCTGGAACAAAATAACCAAATTAAAGTTGATACTTACTAAGATTTTGATTTAACATATGGCATTATAGCTTTTTTAATTTTCTTATTAGAAGACTTTATATCCATACTAAATAAAACACTGTAAAGCTTTTTACCCTCGAACTTATTATTTAGTTCTAAATCTTCATTTCTTAAATATATATCAGTCCATACATTTCTTACACTTTGCCAATATTCGCTATTTTCTGTCCACCAATCTTTTGCAGCTTGGCACTTTGAATCCTCTACTCTTTTATAAATATTCATCCCTTTTTCTTCAGCTAAAACAAAATCTTCTTTACCATTGTCTCTTACTATCTTTTTATTGTCTTGGTCGTGTATCCAACCGCTTTCCACAATTTCATGTCTACTAGTTCTGATGGTTAAATTATAATCACTTCTATTAGTATATTCTCTTCTTGGAAGTGGCGCGTCGGTTGTGCTTTCCCAGTATTTTTTTCCATCTACATAAACCCAGCTCCCAGAACCTTCATACCGAGGACTATCGTCAACTTGAAAAACTTTCTGGGTCCATTGTCCTTCAACTTCATCTTTGGATGACTTTTGAAAAGACCATTTATTATCGTGGTCATAAATATAAAATTCAGTATTTTGATAAATCCAATCTTGTCTCCAATGTTTAATAATCATTGAATTTTCTCCACTTCCAATAACTAATAAATGTTGAATAACTACACTACTATCAGTTTCTTCAACAAGTTGTGCCCACTCTGTTGCTCCCACGTGTTTTTCATCTGAAGGAATATAATTAGTATCATTTGAATAAGAAAATGTTTCTGCAAAATGAAATCCAACATCAAAACATCCACACATACTTTTTATAGATTCTTTATCCACATTAATTTTGTCTTGTCCGAAAAAAAATAGTTTAGAAATTAATAATGTAAATAAAAGATAAGGTTTCATAGTGATAATTTTAATACAAACTTAGTTGTCCAAAATATATATCAAGATAAATTTTACAAAAAAGTTCTATCTATTATTGAAAATACCATAAATGTGGTACGAACTTTTGAATTTTAATTTAAAAATTTATAATAATTTAATTCTTATTTAGAATCATTCTAAAATACCTTAAATGAGGTATTGTTGGGGATGGAG
>MDTF01017895.1_pt1 | contig 17036 bp, 11 predicted proteins | sample 811191 | NCBI WGS metagenome assembly MDTF01 (sample SAMN05326649, study PRJNA326480) | marine metagenome | isolation source: seawater | place: Southern Ocean | collected 2011 | reverse complement strand
AATGCTTTTTTACTTAACTCAAGTTATAAAGTAATTATCTCATTTTTGTCTTTTTATTCACAACATGCATTATTAGCTCATGTTCCATTCCTTATTAATTATAAAATAAGATATGTCCTTGTTCTTAAATTTAACTGCTGTGCTTATTATATAAGCACAGCTAGTTTTATTTAGTAATGTATTGCTTATTCTTTATCAAATGTTAGTAATAATTAAAAAATATATGATTCTTAAATATTATCATTATTTAACTTTATCGTACTTTGAGAAACTTACTATTATTTTTACTAATAATTATTACGAACACATCATTTTCCCAAAATGGATACGGGATGGCATTGTCCAATTATTCTCCAACGACATCCGTATTTCACAATCCAACAAATGTACTCGATAATAAAACTTACTTAGATATTCATTTAATCGGAGCTGGAACATTTGTTCAGAATGATTTTATATATGTGAAAGAATCTGAGTTTACTTTTTTAAATAATATCATACTTTTTCAGGAATGGCCTGAATTGCAATATGATTATTCTAATAAGTTAAAGTCTGGATTTCAAAACAGTGACGTTCAGCTCATTTCAGGAGCGTTTCAGTACAAAGGACACGGCTTTGCTTTAACTTCTAGAGTAAGAACTTTTTTAGATTTCCGAAGGGTTCCAACAGCTGTTTCTAAGCTTATTCAGAATGGCACAGGAGGATATGAAGGATTATATGATCAGGTTTTTAATGTGGATAGGATGTCTGTAAATCAAATATCCTACCTAGAGATCGGAGGAACATATTCTAATGCATTTTATCATTTCGATCATGATTTACTAGCAATTGGAGGTTCTGTGAAATATTTAATAGGTATAACCGGGGCAGCTATTGAATTAGATGAGTTAGAATTTAATGTTGTCGCCCCTTCATTGACGCGTATTTTTAAATACAAAGGAAGGGTGAGTTACGCATCAGGATTTGAGAGTGGAAGTGGTATGGGATTAGATATAGGCTTGATGTATAAAAAGACATTATCTAATGTTACTTATTATAACCCTTTTGCTAGGAATTCGGCCTGTGAGCCTCATGATTATAAATTCAAATTTGGTGCTTCAATAGTTGATTTTGGTTATGTTAAATTTACAAAGGAAGCTACTTTTATAGAGATAGACGCTGATTTGTCAGAAGCAGAATTAAATGGTGATGAATTCTCTTTTCAAAATTTTGGAAATTTTGTAAAAAATCAGTTTGTAAATGTGGTTGAGGATAATGAGTTTACATTGTTAACACCAACAGCTTTAAATCTTCAAGCAGATTATAATTTCGAGAATTATTTTTTTGCGAGTTTACAGTATACACATGGTTTTTTTAGAAGAATTGGAACAGGGGTTCAGCGACCTCATGTTTTAAATATTTCGGGAAGATACGAAAGGAAGTGGTTTGAAGCTTCTTTGAATGGAGGACTTTATAGTTTTAATGATTTCCGGACTGGTTTAGGTTTGAGAATATTTTATTTGACGATTGGTACCGATAACTTGGGAAGTATGTTGGGTATTTCTGATTTTGAAGGAACAGATATCTACTTTAATTTACGGTTTTTTCTAACTAGTAAACCTGGTTGTAAAAGAAAGCATAAAAAGTCTAGAAGGAACGAAACTCGCTGTGTTAAAAATTAGTACTCAACATATCGTTTGTGGATAATGATTTGTACTAAAGTGAGTTTTACTTGTAATCGAACACTATTTTTAAGAATCATCTAAAGCCTTTTTAGTTTATGCGTAAATTTCATTTTATAGTAGTCTTGGTACTATCTGTTTTAGTTATGGGTTTTATAGGAGTTTCTCCTGATGAAACAGTGGTAGAGGAAAGTTATGTAAAAACTCCAGAATTTCTTAAGGAAGAAGGACCTTGGATTGATTCGGTAATTAATTCTTTAACACTAGAAGAGAAAATTGCTCAGTTAATTATGTACCCTGTTTATACAAGAGGAGGTGAGAAAGAACTAAAAAAAATAGAAGCATTAGTCGATAATTATAATATTGGCGGCGTGATTTATATGCAAGGAGGACCATCTCGTCAGGTTAACGCGCACAATAGGTTAATGTCAAAATCAAAAACGCCATTACTTACTTCTATTGATGGAGAATGGGGCGTTAGAATGAGGTTAGATAGTGTAGTTAAATTTCCAAGGCAAATGCTATTAGGCGCTATTCAAGATGATTCTCTAATCTATGAAATGGGAAAGGAAATCGCAAAACAATGCTCATTAACTGGTGTCCATATTAATTTTGCTCCAGTTGTTGATATTAATGTAAATGCAAATAACCCTGTAATCAATTCAAGATCATTTGGAGAAATTAAGGAGAAAGTAGCCAAGAAATCTTTGGCCTATATGAAGGGAATGCAAGATAATAAAGTAATTGCTTGTGCAAAACATTTCCCTGGTCATGGGGATACTGATACTGACTCTCATTTGTCTTTACCAACTATAAAGCATTCTGCAGAAAGAATTGACAGTGTTGAGTTATATCCTTTTAGAGCTTTAGTAGATAGCGGAGTAGGAAGTATTATGGTTGCACATTTATTTATACCTTCTTTGGATAAAACTAAAAACAGAGCATCTACATTATCTCCTAAAATTGTGCAGAATTTACTGAAAGATTCAATGAAATTTAAAGGTTTAGTAATTACAGATGCTTTAAATATGCACGGTGTAAGTAAGTATTATGAAACTGGTGAAGTAGACTTGTTGGCATTACTAGCAGGGAATGATATTTTACTTTTCTCACAAGATGTTGGAAAAGCGATAAAATATATCAGAAAAGCAGTTGAAAAAGGAACGATTTCAGAAGCTGAAATTACAGCAAGATGCAAGAAGATTATTCAATTAAAAAAATGGTTAGGACTTGATAATTTTAAACCGCTTTCAACCGATAGTTTACTGGAAAAGTTGAATTCTGATGAAGCGAATTTAATCAATAGAAGGTTGGTTGAAAATGCGATGACTCTTTTGAAAAATGACAGTAATATAATTCCAATCAAAGGATTGGCTAAGTTAAATATAGCTTCTGTTAGTATAGGTTCATCAGTGGAAACTGTTTTTCAGCAAACGCTGAGTAACTATGCCTTAGTAACGCATTATCAAATACCGAAGAATCCAAGCCAAGATCAAATAACCGTATTGATCGATTCACTAGCGAAACATAATTTAGTCATTATTGGAATTCATGGGACAAATCGGTCTCCAAGGAAAAAATTTGGAATAACTGATGAAACGATGGAGTTAATTAAAAATTTAAATACTGCTCATCCTTGTATTGTTTCCCTTTTTGCAAATCCATACTCATTGGGACTTTATAGTGAATTTGAAAATGTTAATGGTTTGGTTATGGCGTACGAAAATACACCACTTGCTCAGGAGTATTCTGCACAATTAATTTTTGGTGGAATTGCAGCAAAAGGTAAATTGCCTGTTTCTGGTTCTGCAAACTTTCCATCAGGAGCAGGATTATCAACTTCAAAAACACGTTTTAAATATTCTATTCCAGTTGATGAAGGTTTTAATATGAATAAACTTAATTATGTAGACTCAATAGCACTCAATGGAATACAGGAGAAAGCTTATCCAGGATGTCAGATATTAGTAGCAAGGCGCGGAAACATTATTTATAATAAAGCTTTTGGTTATCATACGTATGAAAATAAAAGAGCTGTGAAGTCAACAGATTTATATGATTTGGCTTCTATCACAAAAGTAACAGCTTCAGTTCCTAATCTGATGAATTTATGTCAGAAAGGTGATTTAAATCTAGACTATAATTTATGTGATTATTTAGATTATGTTGATACAACAGAATACCTAAATATGAATATTCGAAGAATGTTGGCGCATAATGCTGGTTTAGTTTCTTGGATTCCTTTCTACAAGAAAACAATGTCGAGAGGTCAGTTAAAATACGACATTTATAGCTCCGCAAAATCAGCGAGCTATCCCAATAAGGTTTCAGAAGGATTGTATATTAAAAAAGCTTATTCTGATTCTGTAAGAAATTGGATTACCACGCACGGAATACATAAGAAGAAAGAATATAGATACAGTGATCTAGGCTATTATTTTTACAAGGATATTATCGAGAAAATAAGCGGAACTTCTTTAGACGTTATTTCTGATTCTCTATTTTATAAACCACTTGGAGCATCTAAGTTAACATACAAACCATTAGAGAAGTTTTCGAAAGATGTAATCGTACCAACTGAGAATGATATGCATTTCCGTAAAAAACTAGTGCATGGGACTGTTCACGATCCGGGTGCTGCTATGTTGGGTGGTGTTGCAGGGCATGCAGGTTTGTTTTCAAATGCTAATGATTTGGCAAAACTATTCCAAATGTATTTAAATAATGGTTCGTACGGAGGAGAAAGGTATATTGATAGTGCTGTTGTTGCAGACTTCACAAGAATACAATTTAAAGAAGAAGATAATAGAAGAGGTGCAGGTTTTGATAAGCCTTCAGAAACTGATTATGGACCTACATGTTCATGTGTAAGTTATAGTAGTTTTGGGCATTCTGGATTTACTGGTACATTAGTATGGGCTGATCCCGAAAAAGAGATTGTTTATATCTTTTTATCAAATAGAGTGTATCCAGATGCTGAAAATAAAAAACTAATAAGGATGAATATTCGTACTGATATTATGCAGGTAATTTACGATGCAATGGAAAACCAATTACAATAACTCATTTTAATTTTTTCGTATCAAAGATTCTATTTTAAATACACCAATTGAGTTTCTTAAAGGAGTAGGTCCTGCTAAAGCAGATCTATTAAAGAAAGAATTAGGTGTTTATACTTGGAAAAATTTAATAGAACATTATCCATTAAGATACGTTGATCGATCAAGTTTTTTTAAAATATCAGAACTTCATCCAGATGTTCAGAATATACAAATTCAAGGTAAAATTGTAAATATTTCAGAAGTTGGTGCAGGTAAGTCAAAACGATTGGTTGTAAAATTAAGAGATGAATCTGGAGTAATCGATTTGGTATGGTTTAAAGGAATTAAATTTGTTAAGCCAAGTTTAAAGCCTGGTTTAGATTATGTTGTTTTTGGAAAGCCAACTCTTTTTCAGCATCGTTTTAATGTCTCGCACCCTGAAATAATTCCTCTACTTGAGTGGAAAAGTAAGGGTCAGAAAGGTTTACTAGCAATTTATCCATCTACGGAAAAGTTAAAAGCAAGGTACTTAGATTCAAAAGGTTTGAGAAAACTAATGGAAAATCTATTGATGGAAGTAGAGGGTAAGATTGAGGAAACTTTACCCAATTATCTACTTTCTGAATACAAATTCATGTCAAGAGGAAGGGCATTATTAGAAATTCATAGACCTGGAAATTATGAAATAATTGTTAAAGCACAAGGCAGGTTGAAATTTGACGAATTGTTTTATTTACAATTAAATATATTAAGATCTAAAATAGGTAATCAAAAAAAATATAGAGGAAGGGTCTTTGCTGAAGTAGGATTGAGGTTTAATAAACTTTATAATGAGGTGCTACCTTTCGATTTGACGGGAGCTCAGAAAAGAGTTTTAAAAGAGATTAGAAAAGATGTAGCATCTGGTTTACACATGAATAGATTAGTTCAGGGTGATGTTGGAAGTGGTAAAACACTGGTTGCTTTAATGACGATGCTATTAGCTATTGATAATGGTTTTCAGGCCTGCTTGATGGCACCTACTGAAATTCTAGCACAACAACATTTTGAGGGAATCAGTGATTTGGTAAAAGATCTAGATGTAAAAGTTGCTTTATTAACGGGCTCGTCAAAAACAAAACAAAGAAAAGTCATTCACGAGGATTTAGAGTCTGGTAGTTTAAATATACTCATAGGAACACACGCGCTTATAGAAGACAAAGTTAAGTTTAAAGATTTGGGTGTTGCTGTAGTTGATGAGCAGCATCGTTTTGGCGTTGCGCAAAGATCCAAATTGTGGAAAAAGAGTGGTGTTCCTCCCCATATATTGGTGATGACCGCTACACCAATTCCCAGAACGCTTGCAATGACGTTATATGGCGATTTGGATACTTCTGTTATTGATGAACTTCCACCGGGAAGAAAACCAATCGTTACAAGGCATTTCAAGGATAGTCAGCGATTACGTGTTTTAAGTTTTATGAAGCAGCAAATCGATGAAGGACGTCAAGTATATGCTGTGTATCCATTAATTGAGGAATCAGAGTCGATGGATTATAAAGATTTGATGGATGGTTATGAGAGTGTTTCGAGGTATTTTCCACGGCCAAAATATCAGATAAGTATTGTGCATGGAAGAATGAAGGCAGTAGATAAAGAATATGAAATGCGTCGTTTTGCAGAAGGAAAAACCCAAATAATGGTTGCTACAACAGTAATTGAAGTAGGGGTTAATGTTCCCAATGCTTCTGTTATGGTAATTGAAAGTGCTGAGAGATTTGGATTAAGCCAATTACACCAATTAAGAGGCCGGGTTGGAAGAGGAGGAAAGCAATCTTATTGTATCTTAATGTCAGGTTATAAAATGAGTAAAGAATCTAAAACAAGGATGGAAACCATGGTGCGCACAAATGATGGTTTTGAAATAAGTGAAGTGGATATGAAGTTGAGAGGGCCTGGAAATATAGAGGGAACTCAGCAAAGTGGAATTATGGAAATGAAAATTGCTAATATCGTTACTGATATTAAGATTATAGCTTTTGCTAGAGCAAAAGCAATGCTGATCCTTAATGATGATCCTGACTTAATAAAGCTAGAAAATCATGTTTTATTTGAGAATTTAGAGCAATCTGTGGGAGGAATAGCATGGGGGCGTATTTCTTGATGCACAGTCACCTTGTTTTTTCGTTATATTTATTTGTGTGTAATTTGGATTATTTTTAAACTTAAATGGAGCTAACAACTATAATACTTTCTGTACTCGCAGGTTTTTTAGCTGGTATAATCAACACCATAGCTGGAAGTGGTAGTATTATAACGTTATCACTACTTACTTTTCTAGGGCTACCAGCGAATGTTGCAAATGCAACAAATAGAGTGGGTTTGTTATTTCAAAGTGCAACCGGTTCGGTTAGGTTTAAGCAAGCAGGGTTACTTGATGTCTCAAGTAATTGGAGACTGATTTTAACGACAACCTTAGGTGCTGTTTTAGGTGCTGTTTTAGCGACGAAGTTAGATCCTAAGTTATTTGAAAAATTGGTAGGCGTAATCTTCATAGGTTTATTACTGGTACTTGTTTTTAAACCAGAAAAACGAATAGGGGATTCTACTATTTTAAAAAAATCAATGCCAATTTGGATGTTTTTAATTGGTATTTATGCAGGTTTTATACAAGCAGGTGCTGGAATATTCATGCTCGCTATTATGTCTGTTATTTGGAAAAAAAATATAACAGCGTTAAACCCGATAAAAGTATTTATAATATTCACTATTAATTTAGTTGCTCTAGCTTGGTATGCTTGCGCTGGGGATGTGAATTGGGGGATAGGTTTATTATTAGCTATTGGCCAATTCATTGGCGCTTTTATTGGAGTGAAATTAAATAATACCAATAAAAATATAGAACCAAAATTAAGAGTGTTACTTTTGGGGTTAGTTGCGCTATCAATTTGCAAATTTTTGGGTATTATTGAGTTATGGAAAAATTATTTTTTATAGTATTTTTATTATTTGCTATTTCTTGTAAAGAGAATAACTGTGTACCAAAAGCCAAATTTGATTTTAAGAATCTAGATGAATCCAACTTAGATTATTATAAATATAGTAATGATGTATTATATCTAGATATTCCCTCGGTATTTACTCCTAACGGAGATTCTATTAACGAGCAATTTTTGATAATTACTAATATCAGTGACTCTAATTTTGTAGCTGCTGACTTCAAGATTAAAAACAGTTGTGATAAAACATTATACAAACAAAATGGTACATTTCCTTTTGTTATTCCTGATGTTGATCAATTCGAAGATGGAACTTATAATTTTGACTTTTCAATTGTTTTGTTAGACAAAAAGTTAATGACTGGTGCTGGTGTAATAATGATTATTCGAAAATAAAACAATTCAATGATTTATAAGGTTTTTGAGCTGCTTCTAAATATAACAGTTCGTTTGTATTTCAGAAGGAGATATGTAACAAATCAGCATTTAATACCCAAGCATAAGCCAGTCTTATTTGTTGCGAATCATCAAAGTGCATTTATGGATCCAATTGTCACAGCGATCCATTCTAAACGTTCAATTTATTTCTTAGCAAGAGGAGAATCCTTTAAAAGTAAATTTGGTAATTGGTTTTTCTCTAAACTTCATATGATTCCTATTTATAGAAAGGAGGAAACACCAGAATTAGCGTATAAAAATAATGAAGTATTTTCCAAATGTTATGCGCATTTTAAACAACAAGGTGCATTACTTATTTTTCCAGAAGGAAGTAGTAAGACGGAACCAAGATTAAGGAAAATAAAAACTGGGGCAGCTAGAATAGCTTTAGGAGCTGAGGCTGAATATGATTTTAATTTGGGATTAACAATTATTCCAGTGGGGATTAACTATTCTAATCCCCACATGTTCCGAAGTGATTTGCACATTAATTTTGGTGAAGCGATTGACTTATCAGAGTTCAAAAAGTCCTACGAAAATGACAGTTTTTCGACATCTAAAAAATTGACTCAATTAATTGAAACAAGATTGGCAGATCGCGTTTTAATTATTAAAAATGAAGAGGATGAAGAGTTAATTAGGCAGGTGGAAGAGGTTTATTACGGTGAATTACTGAAAAAACTGGACGTTAAGTTTAATGAGCAAGAAAGGGGCGTTGAATTAAGAAAAGATTTAGTGACCGCGATCTATTTCTTTCAAAATAAAGATCCGGATTTCACTCATCAGATGAAGTTGAAATTGGATCGCTATTTTAGTTTGATGAAAAAATTCAAAGGAGCGGAGAGTTTATTTCATAAACGGTTAAAAAGAAATCAAAGATTACCAATTTGGTTTTATGCATCTTCATTAGTAATAGGCTTTCCTTTGTTTACAATAGGCTTTTTCCTGTATTATGCACAATATAGATTAGTAGGTAAGTTAACAAAATTTTTTACTGCCCGCGAGGACTTTACTGGTTCTATTAGGATGCTTTTAGGAATGCTCGTATTCTTAATTACCTACATAGCTTATAGTATGTTAGCTTGGGAACTTGTATCTTTTAAACTGTGGTTGGGCTTTACGTTGGTTCTCCCTTTTACTGGATTATTTGCACTTTGGTATGTGAAGATTTTTGAAATCAACAAGACAGAGCTTTATTTCAGAAGATTATTATTAACAAATGACAACTGTTTAAAACAATTACATCAGTTGAGGGTTCAAATAATAAATGAATTTGAAATTGCTAGGAAAAAATATAATGAAGCAAACGGGATTAATATTCAGGAAAAGGATTGATAATTGATATTAGGAAAGAGTGAAAAAAGGAATTTTAATTTTATTTATACTATCTGCTGGAATTATTCAATCTAAAACTAATGTTAAAGGTTTACAATTAGAGAGAACAGTATCCAATTTTGGAAAGGTTGAATTTTGGATGAGCCGCGTGGATACATTTATGGTAACCAATGTTTCATCGAAAACAATATATATATTAAAACAAAAACAACCTCGGGATTTTGAAGTTAAAATTCCAAGATTAGGAATTCAACCGGGGAAAACAGAAATAATAGAGGTGATTTACAAGCCTAGGAATAGAGGTAAGTTTTCTGAAAAATTAAAATTATATCATTCTGGATCACTTTCGCCTTTTTTTTATGAATTTAAAGGGGAAATAGTGGGTTTTGATCCATATGCAGAAATGGCTTGTCCAAGTTTTGATACACCTGGATTTAAAAGGCATGAATTTGATATGAAAATAACTATAATTGATTCTATTACAGGTTTACCAATAAATAAAGCATTAACAGAACTTAGTAAAGGAGAGGATTTCCGCCAATTCTATACAGGTATAGAGGGTAGTATAACAAGAAAGTCAAGAATTGGTTTATTCTTCGTTTACACCGAAGCAAAAGGCTATAAAAGTAAAAGTATCGAACACTATTTCAATCCTAGAAGAAAAGAGATTACGATAGGATTAGTTCCTTTAAAAAAGGAGTTTGTTATTGCGGAAATAGAAATAGATGATAAAGCTTTAACAATTATAAAAAAACCAGGAGAATCTATCACCAAAGAAGTCTTTAAATATACATCAACCGGTTTTCCAACTGCAAATGAGGAAAATTTAGAGTTTCCAATTTCTAAATATGGGGAAAATAATATTGTTTTTTTAATTGATATTTCTTCTAGTATGAGAGGGAAGGATAGATTGGACTTATTAAAAGAGTCAATGATTCAATTAACTTATATGCTTAGATCGGTTGATAAAGTAACAATTATTACTTACTCTGATGAGTCTCAAATTGTTTTGAAATCTATGTCGGCTAAAAATAAAAAGGAAATTATTGAAGTTATCAAATCTTTAAAAGCTTCTGGAAGTACGTATGGTGGTAAGGCTATCCGGAAGGCATACAAAGTTTTAGCATCTGAATTTTTAACTGGAGGAAACAATCAAATTATACTGGCAACTGATGGAGGTTTTAATGGGCTAGGTAAAAGTGAAGGACAGCTTAAAAGATTAGTCAGGAGAAAAGGAGAAAAGGAACTGAAGTTTTCAACTTTAGCTTTCGGGAAAAACAAAAGAGGCAAGCAGTTGATCGAAAAATTATCAATTGAGGGACAAGGTACTTATAGATATATTAAGACTAAAGAAGAAGCGAAAACAAAGCTCAATTCCATGATTATGGAACAGTCTTTTAAATATTAAATACGTGCGTCTTTAGAATTGATTTAAATGTGTATTAAAAACTAATGATATCAATAGTTAACTGAACATGTAATTCCTAAAAAAAAAATCAATAAGTAAGAAGGTATGTCTTTTAAATTTATTCTGATAAATAAAAATAATTGTTGCACTTTATGAAGTGATGTTAAATGGTAGCTAGCAATTAGGTGCTTTAAAATTTCAGTAGTATAGGAAGATGATCTGAAAAACCATTTCTATATCTCGGACCAATATACGTTCTATATGGTTTAAGTCCTCCATATTTTTTATCTTCTTCAAGAAGAAATTCGTAATTCAATATTCTAGCTTTATATTCAAAATTTCCAGATAATATAAACTGATCAAAAAATTGCCATCTTCCTCTATATCTAATTGTTCCTGCAAATTTAAACGAGGTAAATTCATAGTCTTTGAATTGCGCTAAACTACTGTCATGTGGTTCGTCATTGAAATCTCCGGTTGCAATAACTCTTCTATTAGGGAAATTATTTGTTACAGAATCCATGAGGATCTTAAGTTTATTAGAAGCAATGAGGCGCTTAGGGACAGATTTTTTCTTTCCACCATATCTACTAGGCCAATGATTTACAAATAAGGCGAAAGTGTCTTTTTGGTTTGCAAAAGTTGCAGAAAGTATATCTCGGGTATTTCTTTTTCCTTTTAGATCTATATAATTTGGTTTTACACTTATTAAATCTAAACGATGGGCCTTATATATGATTGCAACATCAATCCCTCGTTGATCTTTTGATTCGAAATGAAGTATTTTATATTTTTTTTTCCAGAGTAAATTAGAATTAATTAGTTTTTTTAAAACCGTATCATTTTCAATTTCGCAAAACCCAATAACGTCAGGATAATTTGCTGCAGTTATAACTTGCGCAATCTTCTGAGTTTTCTTGTGCCATCTACTTTTTGTCCATTTTTTTTTGGCGTCAGGTAAAAATTCATTGTCATTTTTAGTAGAATCATCAAATGTGTCGAATAAATTCTCAACGTTGTAGAACATTATAGACACAGAGTCTTGTCCGTAAGATTCTGTTCTACAGAAAGATATGATAATTGTCAGATATAAATATTGAAATAATTTCATTTAGGTTACAATTTTAGTTCAAAGTATTGTTTTGGATGCTATTTTTGTGAAAAAAATTATAACATGTCTGGAAAATTACTGGTAATTGGAGCGGGAGGTGTAAGTAATGTAGCCACTAAAAAAATGGCTAGACTAACTGACGTTTTTGATGGAATTGTATTGGCATCAAGAACATTATCAAAATGTGATGCAATTGCTGCTGAAATAACAGAGCAGAAAATTGAAACAGTTCAATTGGACGCCGATATTACTGAGGATATTATCGCTTTAATTGAAAAAGTAAAACCTGTATTGGTTGTTAATTTAGCATTGCCATATCAAGATTTAACTATAATGGACGCGTGTTTAGCAACTAAAACGCACTATATGGATACGGCTAATTATGAGCCAAAAGATATCGCTAAATTTGAATATTCATGGCAATGGGCGTATCACGAAAGATTTAAAGAGGCTGGAATTATGGCGCTTTTAGGTTGCGGGTTTGATCCAGGGGTTACTCAAGTGTTTACAGCATATGCAAATAAGCATTATTTTGATGAAATGCACTATTTGGATATTGTAGACTGTAATGGAGGAGATCACGGAAAGGCTTTTGCGACGAATTTTAATCCTGAAATAAATATTAGAGAAATTACACAACCTGGAAAATATTGGGAAAATAATAAATGGGTAGACACGAAAGCTTTGTCAATCAATAAATCGGTTAATTACCCAAGTATAGGATTTAGAGATTCCTATTTAATGCACCATGAAGAATTAGAAAGTCTTGTAAAGAACTTCCCTACATTGAAGCGTGCTAGGTTTTGGATGACTTTTGGTAAAGAGTATTTAACGCATTTAAAAGTTTTGGGAAATGTAGGAATGACTAGTATCAAGCCAATTAATTATAACGGTATGGAAATTCAGCCACTTCAGTTTTTAAAAGCTGTCCTGCCTGAACCTTCTTCTTTAGCAGGAAATTACACAGGAGAAACTTCAATCGGTTGTCAGATCAAAGGTTTTAAAGACGGGAAAGAGAAAACTTATTACGTTTACAATAACTGTAAGCATCAGGATGCATATGAAGATGTAAAGGGACAAGGTGTGGCATATACGACGGGAGTACCTGCAATGATAGGCGCTAAAATGATATTAACGAACGAGTGGATGAAGCCAGGTGTGTATAATGTTGAAGAGTTTAATCCAGACCCTTTTATGGCAGATCTTAATGAGTTTGGCTTACCTTGGAAAGAAGAAATAGATAAAGAATTACCAATAGATAGTGCTGTTTAGTACCGATAATCTATATTTAGTAAATATGGACGATGTTTCCATAATTCAAGTTATACGTTAATGATAGAATTTAAGAAATACGAGCTAAGTAATGGTCTAAAGCTAATTGTTCACCAAGATAAATCAACACCAATTGTTGCTGTTAACCTATCTTTTGATATTGGGGCTCGTGACGAGGATCCGGAAATGACTGGATTAGCGCATTATTTTGAGCATTTAATGTTCTCGGGAAGTAAGAATGCGCCTGATTATGACAAGCAGTTGCAGTTAGCTGGTGGTCAAAACAATGCTTTTACATCTAACGATTATACCAATTATTATGTGACACTTCCAAAAGAAAATCTAGAGACAGCTTTATGGCTAGAAAGTGATAGGATGTTTCAGCTAAATTTGGATGTTAAGAGTTTAGAAACTCAAAGAAAGGTTGTAGTTGAGGAGTTTAAGCAGCGATACTTGAACCAACCATACGGGGACGCTTGGATGGAGTTAAGGGCGTTATCTTATCAAAACCATCCTTACAGATGGGCAACAATTGGTAAAGAAATCGCACATATTGAAAAGGTGACGTTAGAGGATGCCAATGTTTTTTACAATAGATTTTACAGTCCTAATAATTGTATTTTAACTATTGCAGGAGATATTGATCATGAAGAGATCCATCAACTTGTAAAAAAATGGTTTGAGGATATTCCAAGTTCGGAAATTATTAGAAGAGAACGAAAGGCAGAATTCGTTCAGTTAGAAGCGAGAGAAAAAACGATTGAAAGTAAAGTGCCTTTAGATGCTTTTTACTTTTCTTTTAAAATGGATAAGAGAAGCGCTAAAGAGTTTTATAAAGGTGATTTGGTTAGTGATGTACTAGGAAGAGGAGAAAGCTCATGGTTGTTTACGGAACTAGTTGTAAATACTGATTTGTTATCTGAAGTTGGTTCTTATGTTACTGGAGATAGAGATGAAGGTTTGTTTGTAGTTAGCGGAAAGTTAAACAAAGGAACATCAATGGAAGATGTGGAGAAAATTATTTGGAAAAACATTGCGAAGTTATCTGGCGAATTGGTTACTGATAAAGATTTAAGAAAAGCCAAAAATAAGTTTGAAACAGCTCATGTTTACGGTGAGTTAAACGTTTTAAATAAAGCCATGAACTTATGCTATATGGAGTTATTAGGAGATGTTAATAATATTAATAATGAGCTCAATAATTATTTAGACATTACGGCTGAAAATTTACAAGGGTGGGCTAAATCGCACTTAGTGAAAGAAAAGGTTTGTAAAATTTACTATAAAGCTGTTAACAATGGATAGAAGTATTGCACCAAAAATATCAGAACATGTAAGTTTATCAACACTTCCAGTTGAACATGTTATTTTAAAGAACGGGATTGAGATAGATTTTGTGAACGGTGGTTCTCAAGAGATTCTAAAAATAGAATTGATTTTTGATGCAGGTAGTAAATACCAAAATAAGTCATTACAATCCAGTTTAGCTTTTGATCTTCTTTTAGAGGGAACTGAACGACTTTCTGGTAATGATTTTACAGAAGCTATTGATTTGTTAGGAGGATTTTTAAGTACTGAAACAACTAAGGATTTTGGAACTATAACGGTTTTTGTTCTAAGTAAATATCTTAAGGAAACAATTGATTTGATTTCTGAAATGCTAACTAAACCTAGAGTAGTAGAAGAGGATTTTAATAGATTACTAAAAAACAGTAAAAATAATTTTCTAATTAACCAGGAGAAAACTAGCTTTTTAGCGAAGCAGGCTTTAAACAAAAGGTTGTTTGCAGATAGTGCTTATGCTCGCGTTGCAGATGCTGCTTCTTTCGACGATTTAAAGCATGAGGATGTCGTTGGTTTTGTTAAACAGCACATTGTTGGAAGTGGGTTCACAACTTTGGTTAGCGGAATGGTTCGTGATGTTGATGTTGAGACGGTAAAGGCAGGTTTTTCCAGTTTGCAAATATCAAATACTTTAAAGAGAGTTGTCGTTGAGAAGGCAAGTCCAAAGACTGGAATCTTTAATATTAAAAAAGAGAACGAGCAATGTAGCTTAAGTATTGGTAAGTTAATGCCGAATAAAAATCATCCTGACACACACAAAATATCATTTGTAAATACAATTTTAGGTGGATATTTTGGGTCCAGACTAATGCAAAACATTAGGGAAGATAAGGGGTGGACGTACGGGATATCTTCTGCTGTTTTTGCTTTTGAAGATGCTGCAAGTCTTATGATTGGGGGCGATGTATTGAAAGATAAGGGCGCAGAAACTATTGATGAAATTAGGAAAGAGATATTAAAATTACAAACTGAATTGGTTTCTGATAAGGAAATGATTTTAATTAAGAATTACCTAAAAGGCAAGATGCTTAAGGGGTTTGATGGTGCTTTCGAACAAGCAGATCGATATTTTACAATTAATACTTTTGGTTTGAAGTGGGATTTTTATGAGGATTATCTTAAAACGTTAGAGACAATTTCTGCAGAAGATGTTAAGGTAATTGCAAATAAATACTTTTCATTTGACGAATTGGTAGTTGTTACAGCTGGATAAGTGAACTGTTTTTATAAGTACTTTTCTTTTGAATATTTCCGTTTTTTAACCACTTAAATTGACAACCAATTTTTTGCCCTTTTAAGTAGGAGGTTAAGGAGCGGACATTACCGTTTTTAAAATACTTTATATGCTTACGTTTTTGAATTGATTAACCGCAAAGTAAATACTTTGAAGGTTGCAATTATCAAAGTATTTCTTTCGTGTTAAATTGTATCTTTTAATATATCTATCTTTCAGTTTTACAATAGATTCAAATTTATTGTAGCCCATTTTTCAATTCCAATAGAAGCATTACAATCGATACTTTGCTGTGAATTCGAGCTTATTGTTCTCGAAAAAAGTAGACATGATAACACAATCATCAATACAACTACTAATAAATAAGGAAAGTATATATTAAACTTTTCATTTCTTCTTTAGTTTCTCTTGAAGTGCTTGCATTTCATCTCTAAAAGAAGCCGCTGAAACAAAGTCGAGTTCCTTCGCTGCTCGTTCCATTTTATTTTTTACTTGCGCAATCGCTTTTTCAAGTTGCTCCTTGTTCATGTAATCGATAACTGGATCTGCTGCTATATCTAATGGCGCCGTTCCTGTTTGGTATTTTGATTTAGTCCCCCTCAAAGAATCAACAACAGAGGTTTGTTCAATAATTTGTTCCCTCGTTTTCGCCAATGATTTAGGTGTTAATCCATGTTTTTCATTGTAAGCTATCTGTAAATCACGACGCCTATTGGTTTCGTCGATTGTTTTCCGCATCGAATCCGTGATTTTATCACCGTACATAATCACCAATCCATTAATATTTCTAGCCGCTCTCCCTGCTGTTTGCGTTAACGATTTTTCTGATCTTAAAAATCCTTCTTTATCAGCATCAAGAATAGCCACTAGCGATACTTCGGGTAAGTCCAAGCCTTCTCTAAGCAAGTTAACACCAACAAGTACATCAATGTCACCTAGTCTTAATTGACGTAGTATTTCAACGCGTTCTAAGGTGTCAATATCTGAATGAATATATCTACACTTAATATTTAAATTAACGATAAATTTAGAGAGCTCCTCTGCCATTCGTTTAGTAAGCGTAGTACATAAGATTCTATCTCCATTTTTTACACGCAAATCAATTTCATGCAACAAATCATCGATTTGGTTTTGTGTGGGGCGAACTTCTATTACTGGGTCAAGCAATCCTGTAGGTCTAATTATTTGCTCAACGATAACTCCATCACATTTTT
>MDTF01004861.1_pt1 | contig 17039 bp, 16 predicted proteins | sample 811191 | NCBI WGS metagenome assembly MDTF01 (sample SAMN05326649, study PRJNA326480) | marine metagenome | isolation source: seawater | place: Southern Ocean | collected 2011 | reverse complement strand
CCTTTCATCTTTTTTTTTACAATCATTCTATAAAAATAATCATAATCTGCATGGTATTTATATTTAATATCATAAAATCCTATTTTCTTTGCTGAAGATGTTTTAAGATAAAATCCAGTGGAATGACTACTATAAAACCCCCAACTATACTTAATTTTTTCAGGTCGATATCCATGTAAAACTCCCCAATGTTTTTTTACTGAACCAAAAAAAAAGTCAGCTTTCGGATATTTGTCAATATACTTATTTATTATTTTCAAAGCATTAATTTTTAATCTATCATCAGAATTTACAATACAAATATATTCACCATTTGCTAATTTCATTCCTTTATTAAACGCATCATAAATTCCTTTATCTTTTTCACTTATAATTTTTGTAACTTTTTTTTTGTATTTATTAATTATTTGTAATGTCCCATCTGATGACCCACCATCAACAATTATATATTCAAAATCTTTATTCTTTTGTGATAAAACACTCTTAATAGTTTTTTCAACATATTTTCTATTATTTAAAACTACTGTTATTATGGAAAATAAAGGTTTTTTGTTTTTTTGCATTAATTAAACTATTTTTAATTTTCTATATGGATATGTTTCTTAATCATAAAAATCAAACTATTGTCTATACCTTAAAACCGCCTAAAGCTTGAGGAAGAAAATCTTTAACATGATATTTGAATAGTGAAAAAAAAATTCTTTTACTGTTATTACCATTGTTAATTTTCAAAAATTTTAATGATGGATTGATAAAATGTGCAAAATCTGTAATACCTGTTTGAGTTGATATCAGTACGTTGCAGTTTGACAGGAGAAGAGAGTTAATCAAAGCTTCTTCACCCATCTTATATTTATGATTTTTTCTATAGTCTTCATCAAATGCTAAAGTTTTTGAAGTTCTAAAATTATCTATGTACAAAATTTTATAATCTTTAAAATTATTAATAAAAAAATTAAAATTTTTAGTATCCTCTGTTACTAAAAAGATTTTGTTTAAGTTGTACTTACTCATTAAATATTTAACTTTTTTATCAACTTGTTTTCTAGTTAATGGCAAAGGATGATGAGTCGAATACTTCATATCTGTACCTCTAAAGTGTATCCCAAGAAATTGATCTTTTTTGTTGAATATTTTATTCTTATAGTAAAGATATCTTTTTAAAATATTGTTATTTATTTTAATATTTTTAGTAAAAATTTTTTTTAAACTATAATGAAACTTATTATTCTTTGTAAAAATATTTTTTTCTTCACAAAAAATGTAATTTTTACTTTTATAAACATTGTTGATATTTACTTTGTTTATTTTGTTGAAATAATATTCCCAGGAATTTTTTGTTCCAAATAAAACTTTTTCTTCATTGTATAGTGTTGGATGGTATTTCATGTCTATTACTGGAATTAACTTTTTTTTTTTTGCGTATTTAATATGGTTTAAAACAAACAATAATAATGAAAAAAAACCTCTTTTTTTTTGTGAACAAATTACATAATATTTTATATTTTTTGTGAATTCTTGCCTATTTATTTTTTTTATATTCTTAATCCGGTCAACATTTCTCGCTAAATAAATACTTATTAATTTTTTTTTTATTTTCATATTGAATTCCACAAATTGATCTTAAACAAAACAACACATTAATAATTTCGAATTAATTTTTTGATTTTATTTATCATAATGATTGTTTAAGGTTGTGATTATTTAATTTTAAACATTATTTTTAGTATAATCATATAATAAATGATGCAAACACTAATAATACTTACTATATATGATATTTGAACAATTAAATAATTATAGATTTTTTAATGAAGATTTTACTATTATCTACTGAAGAATTTAGTGGTGCTGGAAAGGCTACTGATAAAATTAAATGCGCACTAAGTAAATTAAATATAACTTGTGATCATAAGGTATTATTTAAAAATAAAAAAAATTTAAATTTAAATGATAAAATACGAATATTAATATATAAATTAAAAATAAAATTTTATTCTTTTATGGGTAAAGTTTCTGGAAAAAATAGAAACGATTTTCAAAGTCTATCTATGTTCCCTACAAATTTATCAAATGAAATTAATAAATCTGATTATGACATTATTCATCTAACTTGGATTAATGAACTATTAAATATTGAAGACATTGGTAGAATAAAAAAACCTATTGTTTGGACTTTATGTGATATGTGGCCAATAGCAGGAATTAATCACTATGAAAGTTATAACCTTGATACTTTTTGGAGATTTAAAAATTTTACTACATTTAATTTTAAAAAATTTGATTTAGATAAGTGGATTATAAATAGAAAAATAAAATCTTGGAAGAATAAAATTATTTTTGTATCTCCCAGTCAATGGCTTTATGATTGTGCTAAAGATAGTGTTATATCCAATAAATTTCAAATAGAAAAAATTTCATGGCCAATTGATAAAAATATTTTTTCTAAACTAGATAAAACAAAAATGAGAAATCGTTATAATTTACCGATTAATAAAAAAATAATATTATTTAATAGTTTTTCAGGAATATATTCAAAACGAAAAGGTAGTGACTTATTTTTTAATGCCTTAAAAAGAACTAAACTAGAGTTTGATGTATTAATAATAGGCAATCATTTAGATAAAAATATTGATAATCAGATTCATCACAAAATCCATTGGATGGGAAGATTTGATAATGAATTTAAGTTAGCAGAATTAATAAATTGTGCTGATTTGCTTGTTCTTCCATCAAGAATGGATAATCTTCCTCAAACAGGATTAGAAGCTCAAGCATGTGGCTTACCAGTAGTTGCATTTAATACCAATGGTATTAAAGATTTAATTGATCATAAAATTGATGGATATCTATCTAAGCCATTTGATGTTGACTCATTAAAAGATGGAATTGAATGGACAATTAATGAGTTAAATTTATCAAGCAAACTATCTACTAATTCTCTAAAAAAATCTAAAGAAAAATGGGACTCTAATATTGTTGCCAAAAAATATAAAAATTTATATCAAGAAATATTAAACCCAATCAAGTAATTAAGCATTTTTAATTTCTATAAATATCTTAATCTATTAATTTAATTATCTTTACGAACAAAGATAACATCTTCATGATTTCTTTTTGGTTCTTTTATAATTTCAAAGTCATAATTACTAAGTATTTTTTTTACATCTTGAAATTTAGAACCATTATTATAAAATTTTTCAGTACTTACTTCAATGACAATAGAGTCACAAAATTTTAGAGAGTTAATTGAACCCTTTAGAACTTCCAATTCTGCTCCCTGAACATCAATAACCCAATGATTAAATTTTTTAATATTAATATTATTCATTATAATTAAATCATCTAGTGTTTGGGTTTTAAGTTTAATTTTATCTGTCATTGAAATATTTCTTTGAATATTTTGAAAGAATAGTTTTTTATTTTTAAAATCTTTTGAGAAATCATAGATAGATGAACTAGCTTGATCATTAGAGGATAAAAAAAAATCTACTACCTGACCTTTAGATGAGTGTAACAATCCCTGATAACAATTTTGATATTTAAATTCTATTAAACTCTGCTCTAAATCTTTAAAAATTATAGGATTTGCTTCTATCCATACCACTTCTTTACCAAACCAATCATAGGTAAATCTTTCCGAACCCCTATGAGCACCAATATGCATAACACCCTTGGCTCTGGAAAGAAAATTAGTTATATCAATATCTGGAGTTTCTAAATTTTTATAAATATTTTTTTTAACAACTTTAATATTAATACCAAAATAATTCAAAATTAACATTCTCATGATGTGTATTAATTTTTTTAAAATTATCATTTATATATTTTAGTTAATATTTTATGTATAATTTATAAAATGAAAATTACTAATGTTAATTATAGTGATGAGCCAAGTGGCTCGTCTATTGCCGTAGAAAGAATTAACAAAATGCTTAAAAATGAAAATATTGATAGTAATATTTTAGTTTTTAAATCTTACATGCAAAGTAAAAAAAAAATATCAATATTTAGATAAATTTGATGAAGATTTAAGGGTTTTTTTTAAAAAAATGCTAAAAAAAATTTTAAATAAATTTTTTTGTATTAAATACACATACACAATAAACTTTGGTTTAGTTCCATCATTCTTTCTCAAAAAAATAAACAAATATAATTGTGATATTGTAAACTTGCATTGGATTGGTAATGAAATTTTATCGATTAATCAAATTGCCAAGATTAAAAAACCAACTATATGGACACTTCATGATATGTGGCCATATACTTCAGTTGAAAATTATTTGGAGACAGATGATTACTTTCTTAAGTATATTGAGAATAAATCAAAAGTTGATTTTTTTTCTAAATTTATTTTTAAAAGAAAAATTTTAAAATTTAAAAATATAAAAGCATTAATATGCACAAGTAAATGGCAACAAAAAATGTGCGAAAAAAGTCAAATATTTAAAAATGCTAAAAAAGTATTAATTCCATTACCGATTGATTTTAATATTTGGAAACCAGTATCAAAAAAAATTGCCAGAGAAAAACTAAATATTCCAATAGAAGCAAAAGTGCTTTATTATAATCTTTCACATGTTTATGCAAAGAAAAGGAAAGGTTTTGATTTTGTTATTCAATTTTTAAAAAATACAAATCTTAAAAATTTATATTTTGTTTCTACTAATTGTAATTCTATAGAAATTAAAAATCCTAATGTGACTCATGTTAATTTTGATAATATCGAAGATATAAAAGAAAGAATACTTTTATATTCAGCTGCAGATGCCCTACTTTCACCAAGTAGATTAGAATCTTTTGGTCAAACTGTTTTGGAAGCACAAACTTGTGGAATACCCTCTGTAACTTTTAGAAATACAGGAAGTGAAGATCTTATCCATCATATGAAAACGGGATACACAAGCAATTACTTGGATCAAAATGATTTTAACAAAGGTATAGAATGGTGCCTGAGTGAAAATTTTAATAGAAAAATGATTATAGATCTCGCTAAAGAAAAGTTTTCATTTAGTGTAGTTGGAAAACAATATAAAGAATTTTTAAATAATATCACTCTATAAAATGAAATATAAATCAATTGAATTAATTGGCGTATCTGGATCTGGAAAATCTTTTACAGAACAGGAATTAAGAAAATTAACAAAAAATATTTTTAAAATTTACAATAGAAGAGAAATAATTATTAGATTTTCAAGTAAAATTATAAACTTAAATTTAAAAGATAGATTAACACTATTATATTTTTATTTAATCAATTTATTTGGAGAGAAAAAAATTAATCAACTTAAAATAAGTAAAAAATCTAAAATAATCAAAAATTATAAATTTCGTTTAGGTAATTATTTTAGAAAAAACTATATAATTTTATGTATTAAAATTTTCAATAAATACTCTATAAAAAACAAAAAATTTAAAAAAGAAATTGATTATCTGATAAAAAACCTAAAATATATTGAAAAAAACCAAGTATTATTTTGGTTTTATGAACTTTGTGCTGCACAATATATCTTTGATAACACAAAGAAAGAAAACTATATTTTTTTAAATGATGAGGGATTTATTCCTAAATCTCAATTGTTTCTATATACAAAATTAAATTTTGAAAAAATAAAAAAAAAAGTTTTTAAATATTTAAAACATATTCAGTATCCAGATTTATGCCTTTATCTAAAAAAAGATAAAGAAGAAATCTATAAAGTGCATAAAAAAAGAAAGGAATATAACGTAGAAATGCACTTAAATAAAAAATTACAAATAGACAGCTTAAAACTTTACAAATATGTAATAAAATTGTTAAAAAATAAAACACAAGTGATAGAGTTAAAAAATAACCACAGAATTACCAAAAAAATAGTAAAATTAATTGTTTAACAATTAAAAATATTATATAGATGCCCAAAATTATGAAGTACTTAAAGCATAAAATCTTAATGTATCTTGAAAATAAAGGGTATATATTAAAAAAAAAAGTTATTTTGATAAACTTGAAAAAATTCCGTCTTTAAACAAAGAACATCAAAAAATACTGTCAATTTCATCAAGATATTCCATGACATCTAAAATAAGACAATATGCATTACTTAATCTCTTAGATTACATTTTTAAAAAAAATATTGAAGGCGATATGGTTGAGTGTGGCACATGGCTTGGTGGGAATTTAATAATTTTTGATCATCTAAAAAAAAAATATAATTCTAAAAAAAAAATTTTTGCTTATGACACATTTGTAGGTATGCCCCGACCTACGAATAATGACAAAGATTTTGAAGGTAAATCTTTTCTTAACAATTTTGAGGATTTAAATAAAAGATACTACTCGAACAAAAAATTTAATTTAAATATAGTTAAAAAAAATCTTTTACTTAACAAGGTTGATTTAAAAAAAATAAAATTTATTAAAGGAAAAGTTGAAGATACACTTAAAAATAAAGAAAATTTACCTAGTAAAATTTCAATTTTAAGATTAGACACAGATTGGTATGAAAGTACAAACGCTTCATTATACCAATTATATTCTAAACTAGTAAAAGGTGGCATTTTAATTATTGATGATTATGGTTGGAACTCTGGATGCAAAAAAGCAACTGATAATTTTTTTAAAAAAAAAGATGTCTCATTTTTTAGAATAGATCATGAGTCTATTTTTTTAATCAAATAAATCTCGTATAATTTTTATTTATCAATTTTACAGTTTTTGCTATCTTTACAATTATCTAGGCTTTTTGTCTTAAATTATTAGTGTTGGTTATTTAAAATCTGGAAGAAAGATAGTTTTTTAAATTTTGATAATACAAATCATTGTCTATATGTTTTGTTTTCAAAAAATTTACTAATATCTTTTAAATACTGCAAATTAAATTTTAATTTTTTTAATTGTACTATGTAAATTTTGAAAATATTTATCTTTAATAATTGAGTTTATGTTCAAATATTTTGATAGATCTTGAAAGTACTTTTTTTCAGATATATTTCTATCTCGATTGGCAATCACACTATCATATTCGGTATTAAACATTAAAAAATGATAATATAATGCTTTATCAGCTAATCTTTGTTCTATTTTATTTAATTGAAATTTTTCTTTATTCAATAATATGTTTTTAAAATATTCCTCTTTTGTAGAAGAATCTAAAGTAAAACCAAGATTAGAATAAATCGATCTTCCTGCAAGAATTGGTTTTTTTTTATAGTATGAGGCGGTCTCTAAACCAATTGTTCCATAAACTGTTATAACAGTGTTTGATATTCCAATAGCATCATCTGTATTAATCTTATTATCTAATAAAATTATATTTTTAGATTTATATTGTACTAGTATTTTTTTAATTAAACCTTCCTCCTTCCAAAAGGAGCTAGACGGATGAGGTCTAACTAAAAAAAGTAAGTTCTTATTATTTTTTGCAAAATCTAATGTTTCTTTTATTTGAGAAAAATAATCTTTAAAAGGAGATCTGCTTCCTATTTCAAAATGAAAATGATTAGCATCAGATAAAGAATGTGATGCTAATAAAATTATTTTTGAATAAGATTTTAAGTTAACATTTTTTCTTATCAAAAATTCATTAATCTGATTTTTTTTAGACCCAAAAGCATTTTTAACATCAAAATGTGATAATTTTCCAGATGTTCTTTTTTTCATATATCTATTAAGACTATTTTTTTCTTTATTTGAAAATTTTACATTTTTTAACTTTTTTTTAGTAATTGCTCTTGGATCATTTGTTTTAGATATGGCACCTTTTTTAAAATAAGTTATTTGAAAATCTTTCAAATATAATAAATTAATTTTAAGTTTTTTTGATAATTTGAATCCGATAGAATAATTATTAGAATAAACGTGAGTATTTATCATAATCAAATTTATATTTTTTTTTTTTAAATAATTTTCTATCCAATAAACTTTAAAAACTGTGTATAAAAAAATTTTTATAAGCTTAATTTCAAAAAATGATGGTTTCAAAAAACTATAATCATTTCTTATATATCTATCATAAATTATATCACCAACTATGATTCCACTTACTTCATATGAATTGATAAATTTTTCAAAGTTATTATTTAATAAATATTTAAAATAATTTAATAAATGAAAAATAATTTTTATTGATATAAATGGAAATTTAATTAAGTAGCCTATTTTAAATGAATTAGTAAATTTTTTAAATCCTAAATGTTTATAAAATTCTAAAATATTACTGATATTTTTGAGATCTGTTAAAATAGATACATCAAATTTGTTTTTATCTTCTAAAATTTTTATAGCTGAATAATTTTTCATAACAGAAAATATTGTTTGTCTATCAATAATTAATATTTTTTTTCCCACAAGATAAGTTTTAATTTTATTAAGCTTAATGTGATCAAGTATATTTTTTAATTTTGCCATAATTTTATTAGTATCTGGTATTAAAAAAGAGTAAATAGTTATATCTTCTCTCTATAAATAAATATTACAACTTTGCAAAACATGATTTATTTAATTTAAATAGAAGTATAATTGGCAAGATACAGAGCTAACACTAAAACTTATCCAAAAAAAATTCCTACTTTAAAGATAAAATTTTTTAGATCACATGAGAAGTTTTTGATTTGAAAATTCCTAATGAATGGAATATTGAAGATGCTTATATAATTGATAAAAAAAATAAATTTTAAAGACAACAATCTGCATGTTGTTGATTATTATTTATATGAAGGAAAAAAAAATAATCAATGATGATTGGAGTAGTGCAATTTCTCATTGGAAAATGTTTGGGTACTATCTAAAAAAAAATTAAAATTATAGACTTAGGGGGAATAAATAGTCCAAAAAGAGGTCATTTTAAAACAAGCTTTAGTGCTGTGGTAAAACCTTATTACCTCGTAAAATTTAATAAAAACTGATATTTTTAATAGAATTTTGATGGTAAATTTTGTCTTTCAAAATTTTTTATTTTTCATTGTAATCATCTAAGTTAATCGATTTTTCACATAACTGTCTAATTTTTTCATTATGTGAAATTAAAACAACGATATGATCATTTTTCAATTTGGTAACTAAATTGAATATTTCATTTTCTGAATTTTCATCTAATGATGATGTTGCCTCATCAAGTATTAGAATTTTAGGATTAAAATATAAAGTTCTTGCAATTGATACTCTTTGTTTTTGACCTCCTGACAATTTGTTTCCACTTTCTCCAACAAATATGCTTTGAGATTTATTATTATCTTCTATCAGTGAAGTTAAATCCATAATATCAATAACTTCTTTTAATTTTTCTCTATTAATTTTATTCTTTTCAACTCCCAGACAAATATTATTTTCTATCGTATCATTTAATAACAAAGGAGTTTGGGGGACATATCCAATCATTGACCCCCAGCTAACTGAAAAATTTTTTATATCTTCATTTTGATTTATAAAAATTTTTCCTTTTTTAGGTTTTATTAGACCACTCAATATATCAACTAATGTAGATTTTCCTGAACCTGACCTGCCAAAAATCCCAAATATTTCTCCTTTAAATATTTCAAAACTCAGGGAATCTATAATCTTTTTTTTCCCATCATAAGAATAATCTAAATCTAAAACACTAATCTTATTTATATCTTTGATCTTTAATGATTTATTTTTATCTTCATTTTCAATTGTTTCTTTTTGATCTAAAAAAATTTTATTATAAAAATTATTAATACTAGCTTCATTAAATTTAACTGTTGCATAAATTGTATTAATATTAGTAAATGAAGGAAGTAATCTAGATGATATTAGGCCTAATATTGCAATATAAGATATTATTTCCTCCATGTTTTCCTCAGAATAAAATAATAAAATTGTAAAACACACAATCACAACGAGATATGCTTCAAAAATTATTCTGGGTAATTTTTTAACATACTGTTGTGAAAACATATTTAATTGTCTCTTATCTGTTATTAAATTAAATTTATTAACGAAAAAAGCTGTTTTATTTAAAAGCTTTAGTGCTTTAAAAGATGATATCGTTTCATTTACGGTGTTTGCTAAATTTAGTCCAAAAATTCTTAGATTCTTCCCTACTATGTACATTTTTTTATTAAAAAAATAATAAATTAAGCCTGTAAAAGCTATTAGAGTTGAAAACAAAAAACTAGTGTAATAAATATTCAATAGTAATAATGAAATAAATAAAAGCGAAAGTAAAATTAACTCTCTTATAAATATGGTTAATCCTATAATATAATCTACCACTCTTGCTGCTTCCAGAACAGACAGATTATATACCTCAGCTTTTGTGGTGTCTTTTATTTTTATATAAGAGGTATTTATAAAATGATTAAAGGCGTGCTTACTCTTTTGAGCTACAAGATCATTTCTAAGTTTTGTTTCATAATAACTATATAGCAATGAATAAATTGCTTTAATAATAAAAATAACAATTATTAAATATAAAATTTCTTGAATTGAAAAAGTCAATGAGAATTTAAGCCACTCTAAGTTTAATGTTTCAAAAACTAAATTAAAATTGCCATCAATACTATTAAAAAAAAATAAAATAAGACCAACCAGACTACCTATGCCTGCTACTTCAATTATTGGGTTGATTATGGTTAAGATCAGATAAAAATATATTTTTTTTTTCTCTCTTTTATCAAATATTTTTTTTAATTGATCAAAATTATTCATTATTTAACTAAAATTAATTTTTACAAAGTTTACATATTAATATAAAAAAACTTTATTATGGAAATTCTTCTAACAAATTTATACCTATAAATAAAGGTAACTATTCAATGGATACTGAGAAAGAGATTTAAATTTTGAAAAAAATAGAAGATCAGCTGATAATCTCCTAACCTAAATCTGTTAGCTTTATTATTAAACCAATACTGCAAATAGAAGATCTTCTTTGTTTCCTTTTAACCAACACCACCTTTATAGATCCAGAGCTTTAAACCTTTTTGGTGGCTATCTTTGGAGCCAATAAATGTCTATTAACGATCTAGTTAGAGAATGGGGTTTTTTTTTTAATTAAAAGATCCTCAACAAACTCAAACATCGTATGTCCTAAAAAAATATGACATTCTTGTATTCTTGATGTGACTTTACTTGGTATGATTAAACTAGTATCTGCTAAATTTTTTGCCTTACCACCAATACCACCAAGCATTGCAATAGAAAAAATCTTTTTTTTCTTAGCTTTCTTTAAAACTTCCAAAATGTTTTGTGAATTACCACTAGTTGATATTGCAATTAATACATCATTTTTATTTCCTATTGCTTCTAAATTTCTTGAAAATAAGTATTTAAAAGAATAGTCATTAGAACATGCGGTTATAGTTGATGTATCCATAGCAAGTGATAATGCAGGTATAGATTTTCTATTGATATGAGGTCTTAGTCTAACAAGAAATTCCGCTGCAAGATGTTGTGCGTCTGCTGCAGAACCTCCATTACCACATAAAAGAATTTTGCCTCCTGATAAAATTGAGTCATTAATTCTTTCAACACACTGTATTAGTGATTTTTTTAAAATAATAGAATTTAGTTTCTTTTTAACAATTATAGATTCACTTAATTTTTTTGAAAAAAAATTACTAAATTTTAAATTTTTCATTAAAGTGGTTTTAAATTTAATTAGTAATATGTGACCTTAGTTTTTGAGCAATTAATTTTTCTTCTTCAGTCACATGCCCTAATTTATTTGTTCCATAGGCAATAGCTATTTTTTTAATTGAACTTGATAATGTTTTCATTCCAGGAAATTCCAATGAAGCTGCCTGATCAGATCCATACATAGTTCTATCTAAAGTTATATGTCTTTCTAATGAAGTTATATCAAAAAATGAGGCTGCTAATGAAACAGCAACACCATTTTCATGACCACTATACCCTACATCACATTTGAACTTATCTCTTAAAGCATTAATAGTAACTAAATTGGCATCTTCTGGTTTCATGGGGTAGGTGGATACGCAATGCATTAATTCAAATGAACAATCATTTTTTCTAAAAATATCAACTGCATTTTTAATATCACTTTCTGTCGACATTCCAGTTGAGATAAATGTATGTTTTTTGGTCTTTGCCACTGCCTCTAAAAAGTTCTTATCCACAATCATTGCTGAAGCAATTTTATGATATTTTAAGTTAAATTTTTCTAGAAATTCAATACTTTCTAAATCCCAAGCAGATGCAAACCATTCAATTTCTTTATGCTTGCAATAATTATCTATTTCTAAATATTCTTCAAAGTTTAATTCTAAACCTTCTTTTTGCTGTCTATTAGTTGAGCCCCATGGACTTACTCTAGGAGCATCCAAAATTTCATTGGTATACACTTTATTTAAAGTCCTTTTCTGAAACTTAACCGAGTCAAAATTTGCTAATTTTGCATTATCAATTAAGGTTTTAGCAATATTTAAATCACCATTATGGTTAATGCCAATTTCACCAATTAAAAAAATATTATTTTTCATTTTGTATTTGTTTATACTAATTAATTAAATTCGCAATTTTTAAATCAAAATAACTGTCTATATCAGAAACAGGATCTTTGTTTATGTAAGGCATAGTCTTATTGCCATGTAAAAAGCCATTTAAAATAGATTTGGTCTTAATAATATCGACATACCCATTTGGCATATAGGAGTTAAGATATTTTTGTCTAGGATTATTAATTTTATCTAAAGAAAAACTTTTAAATACTGGAGAAAACAACTTATTATTTTTTATTATAACAGATTTATAAATCGGATTTGTCATTATGCTTAAAGATCTTAAAGATGAATATTTATTTTGATTTTTAATGAAATGTGAAATAATTTTATCTAGAAGATTACAATCTCTAAATGGTGTAGTAGGTCTTAAGTGAATAAAAAATTTAGGCAGAGTGCCTTTATAATTTTTTACGAAATTATTAAAAACTTCAAAATCAGTACTCTTGTCAGAAGAATTTTTTTTATTTCTGTGATGAAATAAGAAATTTCCATATTTCTTTGCTATATTATAATATCTTTTACTATCTGAAGAAAAAATAATTTTATCTATTTTATTACAATTTTTGGCTACAATTATACTATGAGCTATTAGTGGTTTTTTTTTAAGAATAACTAAATTTTTATCCTTGATTGTTTTTGAGCCAGATCTTGCAGGTATAAAGGCCCAAACTTCATTATTTAATTTCATTTATTTAAAAATTATTATAATTAGTAGTAGTGAATATTTTATACACAGATCTTAAAAACAAAACAATAGTTATAACAGGTGGCTTAGGGTTTCTTGCAACGCAATTTATAAAAGCTTTTGAAAATAACTCTAGCAAAGTAATAATTCTTGACAATCGATCCTCAAATAAAAAAAATTTTATTAGATGTGATTTAACTAATGAAAAAGAAATAAAATTAGTAGCAAGAAAAATAAAAAATAAATATAATAAAATAGACATATTAATAAATAATGCTGCTAATAATTATGGTCCTGGGTCGAGTTCGTCTAAAACTAAACTAGAAAATTTTGATGAAAAAATTTGGGACAAAGATTTAGAAGTAGGGTTAAAAAGTGCCATGCTATGTACTAAGATTTTTGGTTCACAAATGAACAAGCAGCTAAATGGTGGAAATATTATTAATATATCTTCAGATCTTGGAATTATTTCTCCAGACAATAGAATATACAAAAAAAATTCAGTTAAACCAGTTACATATTCAGTTATTAAACATGGAATAATTGGCTTAACAAAATATACAGCAACTTATTGGCCTAAAAAAGTTAGATGTAATGCTGTGGCATTTGGGGGAATGGAAAAAAATCAAGATAAGGCTTTTATAAAGAAGGTTAGTCAACTAATTCCAATGGGTAGGATGGCAAAAAAAAATGAATATAATAATACTATTCTTTTTTTAGCATCAAAGGCATCTTCGTACATAAATGGATCAACGGTAGTAGTTGATGGTGGTCGTACAATTTTATAATAAAAAATTATTTAATTTTAATGCTAGTCGAAGGGTTTTAATTCCATTATGTAAGTTCATATTTTTTGATATTTTTTGATTTGACTTTATCTTAGATAAAAAAAACTTTAACTCTTTAATAAAAATATCATTCTTCGCAAAATTAAATTTTTTTTCAATTTTTTTATTATTTTTTATAATTATAATTTTTTGAGAATTTAAACAAACTTCAATAGTGCCATATTTTCCAATTAAAAAAATTTTTCTTTTTTTTGGTCTTTCAAAAAAATTTAAATTCATACTACATAAAATCAATTTTTTATTATTTTTGAGTAAAAAGTTAGAAGAAAACACATCTTCAACATTAATCTTAAGATCTGAAAGTTTAGATGAAATTGAATTCATTTTGATTATCTCATATTTGGCAAATAAATGTAAAAGATAATCTATTTCATGAATTTGAGTTAAAATTACTCCACCACCAAGTATTTTGTTAGCTGCATATGAGGTTTTATAATCTTCATAGGGATGGAAATCAGCAATATGTTCTCCATGATGAATATGAGCAGAATAAATTCTTCCTATAAGAGATCCTTTTTTTATTATATTTTCTAAATATTGAATAATTGGATTAAACCTTAATTGAAAACCCATCATAGTTATAATCTTTTTTTTTCTTTTAACCAATAACTCTAGCTCATCAATTCTTTTTAAGGAAGATCCGAGTGGCTTTTCTATAAAACAATTAATATCATTTTTTAATAACCAAATTAAATCTGAAACATGTTTGGATGATGGTGTGCAAATAAAAGCACAATCTAATATAATTTTTTTTTGGTTTAATTCATCTAGATTTTTTATATATTTAAGTGAATATTTTTTTTGAATATCACCCTTAATAACTATATTTTTATCATTTAGAAGAGGAGTAACATGTGTTTTTCTTAATGCATAAATTTGTGAATTCGGTTGAATTCTTTTTAAGTTCCTCAAGTGTCTTTGACCAATAGAGCCAAGTCCTATAATTAAAATATTCATTTTAAAGTTTATATTTTTTTATTAGATTTTTAAAAAAATTGTAATTTTTTTTTGATTGTTCGAGAATATTATTTCCTCTTTGGCTTTCTATCGTAAAATTACCTTCGTAATTAATTTTTTTTAAATATGAAAAAAGTAAATCAAAATTCATTAATCCATTACCTATAATGACATTTTTTTTTAGATAATTTTTATCTTTAAGGTGGATATGTTTTATATCTTTTCCAAACAACATAATATCTTTTTCAAAATTTCTCTGTAAGACAATTCTATTACCAGTATCAAAAAGAAAAAAACAATTTTTATGGCGTATTTTTTCTTTTAGGTCCATAAATGTTTGGGGAGACATGTTGCTTTCTAACAAAAGTTCAATTTTATAATTACTACAAATCTTTGCTATACGAGAAATATTTTTTAATATTCCTTTTTTGTTGTGTGAAAGTAAGAAACTTTTCCCATATAGAGGTATTATATATTTTTTTATTTTTAATAAATGAACTCTCTTTAAAATTTTAAGAGCATAATTAAAAGTTTCTTTTTTGCTTAAATCGTTCGTAATATAATAATCGTCACAAAATGAATATATTAGAAGATTATTTTTACGAGTATATTTATTATAATTTCTAATACCATCATCAGACCAAATAGGATTTTTTTTATTAATATTTTTTTCTGCAAAAAATTCTATAAAATTATATTTGAGCTTTTTTGCGATTGGAAACTCTTTTAAGGGATCTTTTGGAAACCACTGTAATTTTTTTTTAGTATAAGTGAGTCTACCCTGTAGTATGCCTATCATTAGTATTTATTTTGTTCCAAAAAATAACAGCATAGTCTCTTTAGAAAACCTTATCCATTTGAACTTTGGTCTAAAATATTCAGGCGCTAATATTCTTGTTAGTTCTAAGAAAAATCTAAATAAATATTTTGTAAAATTAGAACCAAACGAACCAGTCCCACCGGTTATTAGAATCGTTTTATTTTTTAAAAAGTTCATAAAAATATTATTTAACAAATTTATATAATATAAAATTAATATATCAATAAACATTTTACTCAAATTTGAAGTATAAAAAAAAATCTTAATTTTTAGTGGCAACAGTCTTGCTGGTTTAAATTTTATAAAATTATTTAGTAAAAAATATAAAATTTTAGCAAGCTATAATCTTAAATCTGTAATTGGTAAAAAATTAAAAGTAAATCTAGAAGCTAATAAAGCTATAAAAAAAAGAATGATCTTTTAAATTAATTATTTAAAACAAATATCCATCTTTAAAAAAATAATTTTGCATGGTAATAAATTTTTTATCATTTATACTTTGGTACATGATAAAAAAAAATCATATTTTTCAAAATTTTTTAATACTGATTTTATTAGTAATCGGAATTTTAACAGTAAAAAATTATGGAATAAGTTATGATGAGCTGGAATATAGACAGCAAGGGTTTGTGGTCTTAAATCACATAGCTGAAAAATTTTTTCCTAAAAAATCAAAATTAATTAAAGAAGAAAGAGAAATTAAATATCCAACTCCTAAAGAGTATATGGGTAATATCAAAAATAATTTTAAAATCCAGCACACTATATTTGCTGCATTAGAGTTTGTCTTTTTAAAGGAATCTGAAAAGAAAGATGTTTATTTGATGCGCCATTATCTAAATTTCTTAATGAGTATGACAATGGTAGTTTTTTTTTATAAGGTTTTAAGATTAAATTTTTCAAGAGAAATTTCAGCGATAGGATCTACTTTTTTTTTAATAAATCCAAAGATTTATCCTGATTTTTTTTATAACCCAAATGACATATGGTTTACATTTTTTATAGTGTTAACTTTGTATGCTTCTTTAAATTTTTTTAAAAAAAAAAAACTTATTTATTTTTTAATATTACCCATTTTAATTTCTTTAGCAGTAAATATAAGAATTATTGGAATATACATATACTTTATTTTTTTACTTATATTTTTATTCAATTGCTTAAATAAAGAAAAAGAATTTGTAAAGTTTTTAAAATACTTAACCTTACAAATTTTAATTTTAGTTTTATCTTTATATCTTTTATCACCTCAAGCTTGGGATGGTGG